>Ga0206865_1015_pt1 | contig 59249 bp, 57 predicted proteins | sample Alteio_BWOrgCont_39_FD_152628 | JGI IMG/M metagenome (GOLD analysis project Ga0206865, IMG submission 152628) | Enriched cells from forest soil in Barre Woods Harvard Forest LTER site, Petersham, Massachusetts, United States -... | ecosystem: Environmental > Terrestrial > Soil > Temperate forest >...
TAACTGGCGCAATAATCACGCTGGGCCAATGCAGGTAGTTTCGGGTGCTTTAGGACGGGAAATTGTTCATTTCGAAGCACCTGATGCACCGGCAGTTGACGAAGAGATGCACCGTTTTATGAGCTGGTTTAATAATGCCGAAAACGATCTCGACCCGGTAATTAAGGCCGGGATTGCCCATCTATGGTTTGTTACCATACATCCTTTTGACGATGGTAACGGTAGAATTGCACGCACAATAGCAGATATGCAACTAACCAGAGCCGATGGTACATCTCAGCGCTTTTACAGCATGTCCGTTCAGATCAGGAAAGAACGCAACAACTACTATAACATACTTGAAAAAACGCAAAAAGGTGATTTAGATATCACAGATTGGCTTGTATGGTTTTTAAAATGCCTCGATAGCGCGTTAACCACCAGCGAAGAAACCTTGTTGGCGATATTAAAAAAGGCCCGTTACTGGGAGTGGTTTGCGCAAAAAAGAATCAGCGAACGGCAAAAACTTATGCTTAATAAATTGTTGGATGGCTTCGAGGGGAAATTAACATCTTCTAAATGGGCAAAAATAACCAAATCATCACATGACACGGCTTTAAGGGACATTCAGGCGCTGACAGATCAGGGAATATTGGTGAAAGAGAATTCGGGTGGAAGAAGCACCAGTTATATTTTGAAAGATATTTGATAAACAGCGGGCGGCATAAACGAGATATTTCGTTAAAATAATGACCAATGTGCTATTTGCGGGCTTCCTCCACCTGGTACGGTTGTTATCCGGTTTTAGAATTTCGCTTATTTTACTTTCTTTGTAATTGTATAATCCTTACCTAAAACAAAAACTTCCGGTAAATGAGTCAACCAGACGCTAATATATTAACTGTTGAAAACCTGAATGTAAGTTACGGCAGCTTCCAGGCGGTAAAAAATGTATCCTTTGAGGTGCGTAAAGGTGAAATATTTGGTTTACTGGGCCCTAACGGCGCCGGTAAAACCAGCACGCTAAGCGCAGTGGAAGGTTTATTAAAACCCGGATCGGGGACGATAACGGTTGACGGATACAATGCAGCCGAAAAACCTTTGCATGCGCGCGCTTCATTGGGCGTGCAATTACAATCAACCAGTTTCCAGGCTGAACTTTATGTGATAGAGGTTTTGCAGCTTTACGCAGGTGTGTACGGTTTATCGTTGAGCGCGAACGATATTATGGGCATCCTGAAAGACATTAACCTGGAAGATTCGGCGAAGAAGAAATTCGGGGAACTTTCGGGCGGGCAGCAGCAGCGGGTGTCGCTGGTGATTGCCACTATCCATAACCCGGTGCTGGTGTTGCTTGATGAACCCACAACCGGACTTGACCCGCAATCACGCAGGCAATTGTGGGGACGTATTGAAGCCATCCGCGAAAAAGGCCACGCCGTTTTACTGACCACGCATTCCATGGAAGAAGCGGAAGCTGTTTGCGACCGCATAGCCATTATAGACCATGGGAAGGTGATAGAAATTGACACGCCGCAGGCGCTTATAGACAGGCATAAGGCCGATCCGGAAGTAATTGCGGTATCCAGAAGGGGAAAAGTAACCCTGGAGGACGTATTTATTGCGCTTACCGGCAAGGAAATACGGGGGTAGGGAATCCGCCGACGCTAAAGCTTTGGCAGACGAAGAAGGCCAAAGGTTTTTAAACTTGTTCGCTATGATGAACTCTCAATAACTTAATAAATCAATAACTCAACCATAAAATAACCATATAACATGGCAACCACTATACCTAAAACAAGTGCAGTACTCACATCACTTTTACGTGCTGATTTTACGACGCAATGGCGCAACCGCCGGGCGGTGATGCTTACACTGGTGGTCCCCGTTGTAATTTTGATGTCGTGGAAGTCGTTCGTGGCAACTGCTGGCGGCCCTTTTGTGCTGTCGAACAGTATTACCATTGGCCTTTTTGCCTCGGGCTTAATGGGCTACTCAAATACCATTGCGCGTGATCGTGATAAAGGGATCTTTCAACGGCTTCGTGTATCGCCGCTACCGTGGTGGACCATTATGGCAAGTCGCCTGCTGGTTCAGTTAGCCATGATCATGATCATCACCACGATAGTCTTTGTGATAGGTAACAGCTTCGATGGGATAACGCTATCACCGGTTGCTTATTTGCTCACCTATTTTACGGCTATCGTTTGTGGCTGCGTATCGTTAAGCCTGGGCCAGATGATTGTAGGTTTTATAAAAAATCCCGAAACAGTTAATGCTACTACCCGGTTGGTTTACCTCGCATTAATTATGATAGGTACATTTGGTGAGGTTAGCCATGAAATTGAAAAAATGGAGAAAAAGACCAGTCAACTTGGCGACATGATCTATCGCGCCGTTGAGTTGACGCCATACGGTGCCGTTAAGACCATTCTTTCCGCCGGAATGGAACCTACCAAATGGGATACCAACACATCAACAGCGCTGTTATTAACGCTTGTGTATATAGTTGTGTTTACCTTTTTTGGGATAAAGTGGTTTAAATGGAATACGAAGTAAAGATTTATACCAGCCACTATATGGAGAAGTGCAAATATCGGCAATAGAAATGATGAAATTACTGACACTGTTTTGTCAGTAAATTTCGCATTTTTTGTTATTGGTCCTGAGGCTAAAACAGCCATTATGGCCCGGAAATGAACTTTTTGCTTGAATTTATTCGCCGCGAACTGTTCCACCCTGTTCCTCTATTTTACTGTGAACAGCTGCGTTTTTTGCCGTCATTATAGCAAAGATTGCGCAACCCTCTCCCCGTTAACCCATGCAGATGACTCCATGTGAACTTAAATAAAAGGCTTTAAACTATCTTATTGCTTAGCACATGCCAGCCAGCAGATAGCTCTCTAAACGGGGGATAAACTGATCGATCGTATCAGTGCCAAATGACTTGTAATAACCGGCTTTGCGGAAAGTGTACGATACACGGCCATTTTTCAGGCATTCGATATGAAATTCCATTTCCGATACATTCCAGCATATATAAAGGCTTTCAGCAGGGGTGTGTTCAAACCGGCTGGTCCTTTCAATGTTGATGTCATCCATGTAGTTTAATATCTGCATCGCGTTTTTCAGCACAGCCATTTCCGGGTAGGGATATGTTGTGTCGAAACTCCTTAATATTTCTATTATCTCTGGATGCATAAACGCCGGAACCTGATTTTTTTGGGTTATTGACCTTTATACGTAACGAATGCTTATAGGTTTCGTTTTTTTTAATTGATTTTTAATTAAAAAATTAAAACCCGCTGTCGTCCAGCGCAAAATAATTTTTCCTTTCCTTCCATTTTCCTTTGGTAAAATCAGGGAACTGTTGCGGCATATTACCCTCGGCTATTGACTTTTCCGAAAGCGGTGTTATTACACTCATGGTTACCGAATCATATACATCAATGGGGGTTTGTTTACTTTGTTTAACAGCCTGTACAAAGGCGTTAAATACAAACCAGTCCATACCGCCATGCCCAGCGCCTTCGGCATTGGTTTCGTATTTTTTCCAAAGGGGATGATCATATTTTTTAAACCAATCATCAGCCAAATCCCATTCATCATCGTTTTTTGATTGATGGTCAATGTAGACACTTTTGTTTACATCCATCCAAAGCCCTTTTGTTCCCTGCACCCGGAAACCCAGCGAATAGGGCCGCGGCAAGTGCGTATCGTGCGATAACATTACCGTTTCGCCATTTGCGCAATTGATCATGGTGGTAATTACATCGCCGTTTTTATAATTGATTTTCGCGTTTTTATTGCCGGGCGACAATTCCTCTATGTAAGCTGCCAGCCCCCTTGCTTTTGAACTAAAGGAAACCAAATTGGTAAAGCGGTTGCCCCTGTTTATATCGGCATATTGCATCAGCGGGCCAACGCCATGTGTAGGGTAAATATCCGCATTGCGGTCAATATTAAATTGTGTGCGCCATTGCGCCTCACTTAAAGCATTAGGGCCAAACTCAACACCATGCCCGTAAAAATGCTGACCATCATTAAACAAAACCGTCCGCAGGTTATGCTGATAGCCGCCTTCATAATGAATCATTTCGCCAAAAAGGCCCTGTCTGACCATATTTAAAACCGCCATCACATCGCGGCGGTAGCAAACGTTCTCCAGTGTCATATAGGGTTTGCCAGTTTCTTCGGATGTTTTTACCAGGTCCCAGTGGTCTTCAACACTTATGCCGGCTATTACCTCGCAGCCTACATATTTACCGGCTTTCATGGCATCAATGGCCTGCGGGTGGTGAAACTGCCATGGCGTGGCTATAATAACTGCATCAATATCTTTGCGGTCGAGTAAACGTTTATAGGCATCCAATCCCCCGATATATTCCTGCGGCAAGGGTTTGCCGGCCTTGGTAAACTGTTCACGGCAATATTTCAGCGAGCTTTCCTGGGTATCGCAAATGGCTACAATATCCACATCATCGCGCAGCAAGCCCTCGCCTATATGGCTGCGGCCCCTTAAGCCAACACCTATATAGCCAAGCCTTACTTTGTCTTTTGCAGATGCAAATAAACTGCCGGCAGGCAAAAGCGTTAATCCGGCTACTGCTATTGAACTTTGTTTGATGAACGTTCTTCTTTCCATGGTGCAAAAATTGATGATTGGTTGATTTGAAAATTTGAAGATTGTATTTAATTGGTTCAGAAAAGAAATCAGGCGTCATTTTCAAATTACCAAATTTTCAAATCATCAAATTACCAAATTAACACATAAATTTTCAATTAAAATTTATCGCGGCGGAGTACTTTCTACAAAAATTTATACCTTTACAACCTTCAAAGCGACAACATCGCTGTTATTAAAAACAACATGAAAAGAATCAGTATACTCCTCATTGTAATCGGGATAATTGTAACAATTGGTTTAATCATTTATTACAGGGATGTGGTTAACGTGGTTGACTCGGAGCCCGTAACCATCGACCGCAGCGGCAACATTTCGGCAGAATGGCCTTTGTTTATCGGCATTATTTTCACCTTTGTTGGCGCGGTATTTTATTACATTGCCCAGTACGGTAAAAAAATCGACTAATCCGGAATTTATCTTTTCTTTAAAATCATTTCGATGAGCCTTTACGCGCATCGAAATGATTCATATGGTTTATATTGGCTCCAATATATTACTCCACATTAATTTTTTTCACATACAATTCATCTACCAAAATCATCACCAGCGCCAGCACCGGGATGGCCATAATTATGCCTAAGGCGCCGCCCAGGGCTCCCATCACCAGCTGACCTATTATGGTTAGTGCTGGCGGCAGGTTGATCATCTTTTTTTGCACTATGGGCGCTATAATATTGCTTACCAGGGTTTGTATAGCAATGTAAATAATGGCTACAATAAGTGCAGTTTGAGGGCTTATGGTAAGAGCCAGGAGTACGCCGGGTATCATAGCAGCGAAGGACCCAAAGTTGGGCACTATCACCAATATGGCTGTTAAAAGGCCCAGCACCAATGCCAGCGGAATGCCGGTAAACGTTAACGCTATCGGCAATAAGATGGCTATCAGTACCATTGATATCATGGTGCCTTTGAGCCATCCCCTTAAAGATTGGGTGCTGCGACTAATTATCCTTTGTGCCACAGGCTTAGCGCCATGGGGCATCAATAGGATGATGCCATTCTGATAGAGCGCAGGGCTGGCCGTAAAAAATATCCCGAGGAAAAATATGATGTATATATCGCCTAAAACACCAAAACCTGTGCTAAAGAACTCCTGCGCTGTTGCAAACAATTTGTCGGAATTGCCGCCATTGGTGGCCTCCAGTATTTTTTTGCCAAGGGGTGTTTGGGCCAGTTGGGCTTTAGCATTGTGTAATGTTTGTGGGAGCGTGTCACTAAGGGCAGCTATTTGAACCTGTATTTTGGAACCCATAAACCAAAGCAATACACCGATAATAATAAAGGAACCAATTGTGGAAATGAGCATGCAAATGAGCCTGCTCCATTTGGTTTTGCGCTGGATAAGATCGGCCAGGGCATGAAAATAAACCGAAATCAAACAGCCGGCAAGCGCCATCAAAAGCACACTGAAAGCAACCCGTGCTATCAGGATAATGATGGCTACAATAGCCACAATGGCAACCGTGTACCAAACTTTTGTGATATAGCTTAAATCCTTACTATTTGGCTCTTTTTTTTCAGACATGTTATGCGGTGGCGGTGGGATATTGTTTAAACATACGACTTTTTACCATATTAACCAATGTTGATAAAAACGAGGGATTTGACGAAAACCACCTAACGCGGCACGCATCTTGATGCGACTTGCACATGCCATCATCAGTTGTTGCATCCTTTAAGTACAACCCGACCAGCAAAACACTCAGGATATTTTATGTTTCGGGGAGTGTGTACGATTATAAAAACGTACCGGCCGACGTTTACGAAAAAATGCAGTTGGCGCCATCAAAAGGCACTTTCTTAAATCGCGAGATTAAAAACCGCTTTGGTTACCGGCGCGTTAAATAGTCAGGACATTTTTTTATGCGATTATTGATCAATCATTTACAAACTATCTTTATTTTTACGCTGACTTAAACATATCGATATTTCTTTAACCCCTATAAAAACCTTCATCATGAAAACAGCTATCAATTCTCTATCAGATTTAACAAACGCGCTTCTTAATACAACTGCACTCGATTTGGAGTTGCAAGCTTCGGTTATGTGCCCCTATTCCATTAATTTGCCGCCGGGTTTTAGTCTGTCGGGCGCTAATAAGGAAAAATGCATTTTAAGTTTCAGCAACAGTGATGGCATAGGGTTAACGGCCAACAATACCGTGGCAAACCTCAATATTCAAACAAATGCTAATAACAGGGCCATATATGCCCTAAGCAACCATCCCGACCTGGGCACCTTAACCTTAAAAAACTTAACTGTTACCGGCCAGGTACAAATACTCACCCGGGCGGGCACCAATAACACGGTTTTGATTGCCGATAGTATTGATATTGTATCGTGCGATGCCCGCCGGTATTCGGAACAACCGCAGAAATATGGTGTAAATGTTTACCAGGGCGCGTTTACGGTGTATAATTATAACAGTGATACTAATAGCAATATCCACGTTACGTTAACCAATATCAGCTTAGGCCTGAAAGGCGCGCCGGTAATGGGTTCGGGCTTGTTTGTTGGCGGCTATGGCGATAGCGGCGGCTGGGTAAAAGCCGATAATATTACAACCGGCGACATTTACACTAATGGTATGCTACCATTTGGGCAGGCTGACATGATAACCGGCGGCGTTTTTATTGCAAACGGCGCCATCGTGCAAAACCTGGTTAACCACGGCACCGTTACCACCTACGGCGTAAACGATATGGTCCTGGATGCCTGGGGCCAGGTGGAAAACTGGCTAACCGAGAAGCCTATTACTTCTTACGGGCCGAGTGCGATTTGCCTGGTGAACTTTGGCACCATAGGCCAGTTTGAAGCAAAGGATAAAATAGAAACATTCGGCATGGGCTCAAGAGGCTTTAACCAGTACGATGGTACCGTTACGCAGGCAATTTTCCATTCCATAACTACGCACGGCAATGGCTCCATGGGTATACAAATTGGCAGGCCGGTTGGTACCATCACCGTTAATAATGGAGTTACCACACACGGCGCCGAAGGACAAACGCTTGTTAAAGGGGCAATAACCACCCTCCCGGCTGATGGCGTTAACATTAAAACTGGTGCCGATATAAAACAACTGAATATCTCGGGCGGTATTACCACACATGGCGACGGCGTACATTCATTTATTGTGGATGATGGCGTTGTAGAGCAATTGAATATTAATGGCGATGTTTTGGCCACCGGAGATAATGCCTATTCCGTAACCGTACGAAACTCAGGGAAAACACCGCTGACCAACGTTACAGCCACATCAACCCAGGGCATAGCCGTGTTAATTGACAATGCTACGGTTACCGACCGCACCGGCCTGGTGGCACATGGCAAAAAGGGCGATATTGTTGAAATTGTGTAGGTTCTAATTTTAAACTACTAATTCTCAACACATTATAACAAAAGCGCATCTATTCGAAAATTTTACCGCTTGTCACTTTTTATTTGAGCAAAAACTAAGCATGTTTGTGGTGTTTAATTTTTGAAGATGATAACTAAAAATGACATTTGGGGCTACACGCCCGCCAAAAAATATAGTAATACGGTTGCCTATTTTTCGATGGAATTTGCGATTGACCAATCGCTTAAAATATACAGTGGTGGTCTTGGCTTCCTTGCGGGCTCGCACCTGCGCAGCGCCTATGAACTTAAGCAAAACCTGCTGGGTATAGGTATGTTATGGAAATTTGGCTATTACGACCAGGTTAGGGATACCAATACCTTTATGAAAGCCGATTTTGTTGAAAAAGATTATTCTTTTTTGCAGGATACAGGCATTGTATTTACCGTGCCTGTACACGATACGCCGGTATACGTAAAAGCCTGGCTGTTAAAACCTGAAACATTTGGTTCGGCGCCGTTATTTTTGTTGAGCACCGATGTTGACGGAAATGATGATCAGTCGCGCTCGATTACACGCCGGCTTTACGATGCCAACGAGGCCACCCGTGTGGCACAAAGCATCATTTTAGGTATAGGCGGCGCCATGCTGATGGATATTTTACAGGTTGAACCTGATGTTTATCACATGAACGAAGGACACTCGGTACCGTTGAATTTTTACTTGTATTCCAAATTTAACCGGAACCTTGAAGAAGTAAAAAAACGGGTAATATTTACCACTCACACGCCAGAAATGGCGGGTAACGAGGAGCATGATTATGCTTTGCTGAAGGATATGTCGTTTTTCTACCACATGCAGGAGCACGAAGTAAAAGGACTGCTGGACATGCAAGGCGACCGGTTTAACTACACGCTTGCTGCGCTAAAATTTGCACGCAAAGCAAATGCTGTTTCCAAAATGCATGGCGATGTTTCAAGGGAAATGTGGGGGCACCACCCGGGGATTTGCGAAATCACGTCTATCACCAATGCGCAAAATCAATTGTACTGGAAAGATAAACAATTGGATAAAGCCATCACCGGCAATAATGATAAGGCGATAGTAAGCCGCAAAAAGGAGATGAAAGGCTTGTTGTTTAAGGCCGTAGCCGACCAAAATGGCAAACTATTTAGTGAAGATATACTAACCATTGTTTGGGCAAGGCGCTTCGCTGGTTACAAGCGTGCCGATATGATGATGTATGATTGGGACCGTTTTGTTAAACTGGTAACCAATACCAATCGTCCGGTGCAAGTGGTGTGGGCTGGCAAGCCTTATCCTGGTGATTATGGCTCTATCAGTTTATTCAACAGCATTATTGCCCGGGTAAAACCTTTTGCTAATTGCGCCGTGTTAACCGGGCACGAAATGGCCCTATCGGCCCTGTTAAAAAAAGGCGCCGATGTTTGGCTGAACAACCCAACCATGTACCGCGAAGCATCGGGAACCAGCGGAATGACGGCTGCTATGAATGGCGCCATCAATCTGTCGCTGCCTGATGGCTGGGTGCCCGAGTTTGCAAAGGATAAGGAAAACTGTTTTGTAATACAGCCTGATGCCGATCAATCAAACGCTGACGAACGCGGCCGGGTAGAAGCCCGCAACCTGATGGATACTTTGGAGCAGGTAGTATTGCCGATGTATTACGATGATGAGGCCCAATGGCTGAAAATTGTAAAAAACGGCGCAAAGGACGTTGTTCCTGCATTTGAGTCGGGCCGGATGGCTGATGAATATTACCAAAAGATGTATAATATGTAACCTGGGCTGGTGTTGTAACTTATTAGTAACCTTGACTGTATGATTTTACAAGGGGTATTTTAACCCTTTTTTGCTTATTGGGGTTTTAAACAGGTATTAATAAGTATATTTACCGGGAGGATTTGCGCTATGGGATTGCCACTAAGGATTACATTTAACGATAAAGATTACGTTTATCAAATTATTGACAGTAAGCTGATTGACCAGCATACAACAGAATTGCAGCTGTTATTAAACGGCGAAAAGGTTGAGTTAGTAAAGAACGAAAAAAGAGTTTGGGTTCAAAAAGACGACGAAACGCCGATTGACCCCGAGTTGGTACAAGCGCTGGGCAGATCGGTGTCTTTACGATTGAGGATGTAATAACAACATAAGATATAAAACAACAAAGGCTCCCGGAAACGTGAGCCTTTGTTGTTTTATGACATTGCCCAAACTTTAGATTTGATGCTAATATGCCAATTAGCTGTTAATTTGTATAAGGATTGATGGGAGCCGCCTGTTACTTCTCTCGAACCAAAAAACCACCTAATATGACATACCAGCCAAACGATTCGCAAATTAAAAAAGCAGCGATTTTTAAAGCATTGCATACCCAGCCGGGAATTTTTATTATGCCCAATCCCTGGGATGCTGGTTCAGCCAAAATACTGGCCGGCCTTGGCTTTAAGGCGCTGGCTACAACCAGTGCCGGACTTGCCTTCTCACTAGGGAAAAAAGACGGCTATGGTGCTGTCAGCCGCGCAGAATCACTTGAAAATGCGCGGATCATCATTGAAGCTACCGATCTGCCGGTTTCAGCCGACCTGGAAAACGGTTATGGCGATACGCCTGAGGCCTGTTATGAAACCATCCTGTTAGCGGCAGCTACCGGCCTGGTGGGTGGCTCCATCGAAGATGCCACCGGCGACCCGGACAATCCTATCTATCCCTTTGAACTTGCTGTTGAACGGGTGCAGGCTGCCGTAAAAGCAGCAAAAAGCCTGCCCTTCCCTTTTACACTAACCGCGAGAGCCGAAAACCTGATCCATGGCCGACCTGACCTTAAGGATACCATCCGCAGGCTGGAAGCTTTTGCCGATGCAGGCGCTGATGTACTTTTTGCACCGGGCCTGAAAACAAAAGAAGATGTGGAAGCCGTTGTGGAAGCCGTGGCGCCCAAACCTATAAATGTGGTGCTGGGATTAGGCGCTGTAGGTCCATCGCTTGACGAACTGGCCGCTATCGGCGTAAAAAGGATAAGCCTGGGCTCGTCACTGGCAAGGGCGGCTTATGGTACCTTCCTGCAGGCCGGAGAAGAGATATTTCAAAATGGTACCTTCACCTTTGCAGATGGCATTGTGCCATATGCTCGATTTAACAAATTATTTTAAGTAGTTAAATATTAGAGCGTTTTGCTATTTTTGAAGTAAAACCATGAGTACTCTGAACAAACAATTTACCGCCATACTGCAAAAAAGCCCCGCCAAAGGCGGCTGGACCTTCGTGATATGGCCCGAATCTGCGGCGTTTTTTGGAACGCGCGGGCTGGTAAAGGTGCGTGGTACCGTAGACGGGCATCCATTTCGAAGTTCTTTTATGGCCCTGGGTGATGGCAATCATAAGCTGCCTATGAAAGACGATTTGCGGAAGTTAATTGATAAAGGTGAAGGCGATGAGGTAACGGTGCAACTGGAAGAGCGGATAAAATGATACTGGTTAAAGTTTTAACCACAAGGAGTACAAGTAATTTTAACCACAAAGTGCACTAAGGAAAAAACACAAAGGACACTAAGTTTTTTTTGGGATTTTTTACTACGATATTTTGTTGTTTAATAAAAGTCAACCTAAACTAATCAAAATTCTTTGTGCCCTTTGTGAAAATTCTCCGTGCCCTTTGTGGTAAAAAAAATCATCATAAAGGCATCCCGACTTCTTTGACTGAGATAGTTATCAACGACGCCCGCCATCTCAATAACAGGATTTAATAAATAAACCTTATTTTTACCTGTAATTAGCTTATCATGATTAAAAAGGCTTTACGTAACCCCTATCTCACTTTTCTGCCTTTTCTCTTCTATTACGCCTATTTTATTGTGGCTAATAAGTGGCCAAGCTTATATGGCGATGAGATCCGTTATGTGGATTTTGCCCATAATATGATCCATGGCTTTTACTCACCCCCTATGCCGCATATCAATTTGTGGAACGGGCCGGGTTATCCGTTGGTGTTGCTGCCGTTTATCGCCTTGAAAATACCGGTACTTTATATTACACTATTAAATGCCCTGTATCAATATTTGGCAATAGTGTTTTTATATAAGGCTATCAAACTGGTGGCAAATGCCAAAATTGCATTAATTGCAAGCTTGCTATTGGCAATTTATCCAAATGCACTGGCTGTTTTACCTATATTATATACCGAAGCCTTTACCAGCCTGCTTGTATCCTCCTTAATATATACCATTACACTTTCATATAGCAAGGGTAAAATTAAATACGGGCTATTCGCGGGTTTTTTACTGGGTTATTTAACTTTAACCAAGGTTATATTTGGCTATGTGCTTGTCATTGGGCTGGTGGTTTGTTTAATAGCGCTGCTCTTTAAAAGTAACCGGGCCAACCTGTTATTATCATTAAAAATATTGCTGGTGGCTTTTGCGGTTACCATGCCTTACCTGGCTTATACCTGGCATTTAACCGGCAAAGCCTTTTACTGGGGCGATTCTGGCGGTATGAGTTTGTATTGGATGAGCACCCCTTATGATCATGAATACGGCGACTGGAAGCTGCCCAATTTATCGAACAACCAATACCCGGAACTTTACAAATCGGCGGAGACGGTTGCGATATTAAAGAAAAACCATTCTAAAGAAATTAACGCTATTTTAAAGCATAACGAGGTGGAGCAGGATGCGCTTTTTAAACAGGCTGCCATTAAAAACATTAAAAAACATCCCGGTAAATTTGCTCAAAACTACTATTACAATTGGTCGCGGATGTTGTTTAACTTCCCCTACTCCTACTCCTACCAGGATGGCGCCATTGTAGGCAATATTATCAGGGGTTCGCTCATTTTGTGGGCAGCCATAGTTGGCAGTGTTTTAACATTTATAAATCGCCGCAGGCTGATATTCCCGGTAAAGTTTATGCTGCTGATCACCGCTGTATATTTATCACTCAGCGGGGCATTAAGCGCCTACCCGCGGCAACTTGATGTAATGGTGCCTGTGTTATTGTTCTGTCTCGGATTTTTAGCGGCCAACCTGCCGAAAATAAGCCTCAAATTCACCGAAGAAGAAAACCTGGACAATATAACCTTAAACGATTTAAAAGGAATTAATGTGCATACCCAGGATTCCGTTAAAAACAATACGCTATAACGCCCCGGTATTCATAAAACGGTTAAAGGATTGCCAGTATTTATCCTTGTAAATATTGTAGTCCATTTCCAGTTCGCCGGCGTATTTTAGTTTTTTGGCCTGCAATACTTTTGATGGTTTCCTGAAATCGTTGCAAGCCAAATATATCTCCCTGCTGCCTTCGGCGGTTTGACGGCCAATATTTAAATAGCCATCGTAGTCTTTCAGTTCTGCTATAATCTCGTCTTCAATTTCATTCAACAGCTTAAAGGTGGCGTCGTCTGGCATGCCCCGGTTAGCTTCACCATTATATTTTATTTCGAGGTTTACTATCCAGGGATGCGAAGCTTTGGCGTCCCACTGCAGCAATTCAGTATTGATGACTGCCACCAGGCCAAGCCCGTTTTCCAATTCAGCTTCCAGCATGGCGTAACCATCCGCATCGGTATTTCGCCTTACGCCTTCATATTTTTCAACAAATTCCTTTTCACGCCAAATCAGGAAATCCTTTAACTTTTCAATGGGCACCAAATCGGCTTTTACATCCTTTTTACCCACAATTTTTATCATATCAATGGTGGTGGCAAAGTTCAACTCGCCGATAAAATTATCCAGGAAAATATAAGTACCGTTAATGATGGTCCGTTTATTATCCTCGGTTAAGGCATCATGAACAACGGTGATATCTATTTCATCGGGCATACTTGCATGTTCATTAGCATAAAAGCTGATATTGTCGGCTGCAAAGCTATAACCGGCCATCTGTATGCTCACGTTTTTGATATCGGTTGGTGGTTTCAATGCTGTAAATTTCCAACCCTTTATTTCCGGGGCGGCAGCAACCAGTTCCTCCACAAAAACAAAATTCTTGATGGCGCCGTCGGCTGTTAAAATCAATTCCACGGTGTCGCTATCCAGCATCCCGGTTAAAAAGAAAAAGCCGTCTTTCAGTTCGGCCAGCCTGGGTGCTATTTTTGCAAAAAAGAAGGTTTCCACATCTCCTTTATGTTTAACAAACTGGTAAAACGAACGTTCGTGCTTTTTAAACCAGTTCCAAAAGTCGTCATAGGATTGAATCGGGTCTTCTTTTTTAGTGAATATATTTTTAAGGAAATTCATAATTTTTGTAATTACAGCAGGGCTTATCTGATTTCCAAATATAACGGAATTCAGGAATTTGACGGCGATAATGGCCGCTGCAATGACAAAAAAGCACTTTTCAGCATTAATTCCACAGACATTTTCTTTTACTTTTTCGCCTGAGGTTTGCGAAAAATTACTGACTTTGTATCGAAATTATATCAACGCAAAATGACTACAAACGACCCCTATTACCACGAAGTGCAGGAAGTGCTGGCCCACTTGCGCGGCGTTAATGGCAATGTTCCTCTGCACCGCGGGGAATCAAAAAGGACGTATTCGTTTTCGCACCGGCCATTTGCTGATCAATTGCTCATTTGGGACTTGCTATGGCGAACCGAAAGAGGCTTTTGGACAAGCGTACATGCCTTTTTCTTCCTGGAGCGTCACATGAAAAAAGAAGCCCAGTTGCTGGAAATGTGGCCCGTGATTGTTAAGTGGCAGGACCAGGTTGATGACTGGGGACTTTGCGATTCGCTTTCGAAAATTTACACGCGAATATTGGAAGTGATCCCCAATGATGTATACCCCCAACTGCAACAATGGAATAACGATGAAGATTTGTGGAAACGGCGGCAATCTATTGTTTCGCTGCTTTATTATAGTCGCACTAAAAAGGTTTATCTCACCTTCGATCAGATCAGCAACCTGGTTATACCGCTGATAACCGACAAGGAATACTATGTACAAAAAGGTGTTGGCTGGACATTGCGCGAACTGCACAATGTTTACCCGGAACAAGCCATCGGCCTAATAAAATCCCACATCAAGCAACTTAGCAGCATTGCTTTTTCTACCTGTATGGAAAAAATGAATGTTGTTTTGGTTGATGAATTAAAAATGCTGCGAAAAGCCGCGAAGTAATGCCCATGGTGTACCCAACTACTTCCCGCGAATATTTTTAATTGATATTAAACCTTTTAGCTCAATCGTTATCTAACCAACGGTGAGGCTTTTTGCGCACTAAATTGATATCAAAAAAAATCAGCATGAAAAAGATTGTCCTAATTGTCCTGGTGTTCGGAATAGTTAAAGCGTATGGTCAGCAGGGAACCGACTACGGGAACAGCCGTACTACCAGCAGCTATCCCGCTAATCGTACCGGCAACTATCCCACCAACCGGACCAATAATGCACCGGCTAACCGCGTGAACAACTATAATACAGCGCGTGTAACCGACGATGCCAACACACAGCAAATACGCATTGTGGATACTGCACAGGAAATAAACGCCGAGATGCTGCCTTTTAAGGCTGATCCGAAAATTAAAAATGATCGTTATTATTTCTGGTATTACAACAATGTGATCCATTCAACCCAGGGCGGCTATACCGGGCAATTGTTAAACGGGCACTATATTGCTTTTTATCCCGATAAGAACCTGAAAGAAGAGGGTTATTTTAAAAGAGGCCTAAAAGACGGTGAATGGAAAACCTGGAATCAAAAAGGCGACTTAACCAATGTTACCGATTGGAACGAAGGTGTGGCAGTTCCCGAGGGCGGACAACCGTTCTGGAAAAAGATACCGCTGTTAAATAAAAAAGAACAGCAACCACAGAACTCGAACCCCAATGGCAACCAATAGTTAAGCTATTGAGAAATGAAAATATCGGAGCCCGCAAGCATAATGTTTGCGGGCTCTTGTTATTTATAAGCTTCTGTTGATGACGATGCGTTCCCGATCATTAAACCAACCCCACTTGTTAAAGTAGTAAATTGCACTGGCAATGTGATACAAAACCAATTTGGATACTTTGTATGATCCCCGGGCAAGCGAATGTTTAATCACTATTTTGGGATAATAAAGGGTGATTGATTTTTCGTGAAGCCTGCGTGTAAGGTCCACATCCTCAACATACAAAAAGAATTTCTCGTCAAAGCCACCTATTTCTACCAAAACATTTGTTCTCACAAACATAAAGCAGCCCGGCAAATTGGGAATATTCATTTGTTCCGAATAGTCCTTATCCAGCAGCAGGTAGTTATCTAAAAACCGTTTAAATAACGGCTTAATGGCGTTGGGGATAAAGCGGCGCAAAAGTAAGTCGAAGGGCGTTGGCAGCTTCCTGCAAAAATGCTGTAACTCACCATCCGGCAGTAATATTTGCGGGCTCAACATCCCAATCTGGCTGTTGGTCTCCATGCATATAAAAGCCTGCTCCAGTATAATGGGGTTAAACTCAATATCGCTGTTCATGATCAAGTGATATTGGGAAATATCCTTTGCTTTATTGATGGCGATGTTGTGCCCTGCGCCATAACCCAGGTTGGCATTGTTGAATATGTATTCCACATTTTTTGTTGTGGCAAATACTTTCAAGGTGTCGTCTGCGGAGTTATCTATCAGGTAAATTTTCTTTTTCAAGGCCGATTGATTGACCAAATTCAGCACATTCCTAACTTCCTCTTCATCCGTATGGAAGAGGACTATCGATATCGTAATATCAAACATATTTGATTCTAACAAAAGGTTAATAAATGATTTACAGTTCCTGTTTCGGCTGGCAGATTACAACGTAATGTTGTCTGTAAAAAAAGGCAAGCGTATTCGTCGGGTATCCGACGGGGCAGGGGTATTTAAAGCGTTTCATAACAGTAGAATTTTATAAATAACTAATCATCACAATCGTTGTCTTATTCATGCGATTGTTACTTGTATAAACCTATAATCAAGAAAATTGTTTTATTTTTAATTTATATATTTTAATAATTAGCTTATTTAATTGATATAAAATTAATTATAGAGATATTTTATTGTGAGTAAGGCTGATTTAGGCTGTAATTTACACAATAAACACAATTACTTAATCAATGATTAATTTAAATATCTGTAAAACTACCATGATAGGGTAAATTTCTCATTAAGAAAATATTTATTTTATAAGTGACTTTTATTTCCGATTAACGGGATGTTATTTTTCTATAAAACAATCCGGGCAAATTGCGAAGCACCAGTACGCGCTTGTTAACTTTTTGCCAGAAACTGGTTTTTATCTTAATATCGAAGGTGTTGGAAGCATTAGAATCGTGCCGCCGGTGGAGTCCTAAAATTTGGGGGATAAAGTAAGGTTTGTAAAACAGGTCGGCAACAACGCCTATCCACAGGTCGTGGTTAGGGATATTGGGAGGGAAAGGCAAAATGACAGGCAGCAACGCTTTTTTAAACGCCATGCTGTTACCCATATAGGTATTTCTTTTAAAATTCTTAATGAATCCGGTACCGGAATGGTGATGCTCAAAAAATGATTCTTTTAAAGTAGCTAAATTGTTGTCTACAATTTCGCAATCGCAATTCACCACATCATATTTATCCAGGTACGATACCATTACCGCAATCTTATTATCAAACCAAACATCATCCTGATCTGCCAGGAAAATATAATTGCCACTTGCATTTTCCAACGCGTTCTGAAAGTTCCCAACTGGCCCTTTATTCCCTTCGTTACGGAATATTTTGATACGATGGTCTTTAAATGATTCCAATACCGAAATTGTATTATCGGTTGAACCATCATCACTCACAATTAACTCGTCGCCGGCCGCAAGCTGATCAAGGATGCTCCGCGTTTGTTCGTAAATATATTTTTCTCCATTGTATGTTGCCATACAAACACTTATCACAGGCATATTATTCACTTATTACAGGTTGCGATAACAGGTCCACATCCAACGTTTTCTCCATATTACCAAGTTTAATCATGCTCACCAACGCCACAGCAATTGCCGTTATACCCAAGGGGTGGTTCACATAAGGGTTTGTAGCCGAAACCAGGTATATAAACAGTATAAACATATAAAAGCCCAATGCGTTTTCGCGTTTACACCTTTTATAGGCCAGGTAGGCAATTATTAAAATGGCGGCATAATAAGATAAGCCGATAATTCCCTGTTTATGAAACACTTCGAGATAAGAAATCTCCATGTGAATAGGCCTTACCGGCACACCAACGCCATAACCATGACCAATAACAAATGATACCGGCGTTATTCTCTCTACCACCTGATTTACCTGGTCATAACGGGTTTGGTCGCTCTCATCCTTATCGCCGATATTTCCCTGCAGGCTAATAAACACGGCCAATAATAAAGCAACGCCAAAACCAATATAAACCAGCGATTTGTAATTGAACTTTAAGATGAGCCATTTTAAAAAGTATGCACCGCCGAGGGCTATGATTAATCCCCGTGTGCCGGTAAGCATAATAGCCACCATAATAAGGGCGAGCATAACATATTTGAGTACCGAGTTCTTGTGATACTGATCCCAAACGATGAAACCGATACATAAATAAATATCGCCGGTATAATTTAAAAAACCGCTCTCGCCTTTAAACAGGAAATTGGTATTATCATTTTGTGCTGAGTTTATAGCGGAATAAAGGATTGCTATATCGTTATATTTTAAATAGATGCAATAAAGTACAATGTGAAATACCATCAGTACGACAGCCGATATTTTAATCAACTTTAACATATATCGGATGTCATCAGGTGTTTTTATGGAAAACGACAGGTAGCACAGCAAAAAGATATTGAGCAGCGGCTTAATATCCTCAAATATATCGGCAAAGGCTGCGCCGTTAGCATAGCCGTTTAACATGGCCAGGCAATTGATAACGATAAAGAAACCGGTGATAAATACGATTTCCGCGGGCAGCGTTCGTCCGATAAACAGGTAGATCACTATCAGCACCATATACCCCAGGAACAAACACATCCGCAGCGTTAAAAACGCGCTGATCTCCAGCAACCTGCCGGTTCCGCCCAAAAAAAGCTCGAGCAATACTATGGTGAGTAAGGCGTATTTAAGCTTATGAACAGTGGTTGTGTTTTGCATTGAATTTTAAAAGTATGCGGCCAATAATAGTCAGGCTCATTTTTTGGTCGAAAACCGGAGCTTCCGCTTAATCTTTTTCATAAACCCGGAGGCGTTTTTTAGTTTAATAAAATCGTCCAGTTGCCTGTTTGTTTGCTCATCTAATTGATCACCATATTTCGATTTAAATAAAATGGCCTGGTTAATGTAATCCGCCATAAAAGTCGACTTCTTACTAATAGACGCTTCCAGGAAATTGCGTACTTTTTGGCTAAAGGTTACTTCGTTTTTATTGGTAACGCTGCTGTTATGCACCCGGTACAAAACCGTCTGCTCATCCATGTAGCCATAGTTGCCAAATGAAAAAGCTATCAGCGCCATCCAGTGATCGTGCATTGGTGCGTTTAGTGGCATAGCAACCAGTTCATCCCGCATTTGCTTATTGATAACCATGGTGCAGCCGGTAGCTATGTTGCCAAACAAAATGGTATAAAAATTATTTTTAGCAGGATCGATATCGTACCATTTCCAAAATGATCCTTCCAGCGGGCGACCTTCCTCATCCATCATCTCCAAATCCGTAAAAACCATGGAGGGCCTGTTATCAATATCAATCTGTTTTAAACAACTCAGCGAAAGGGCCAGTTTGTTTTCTCTCCAGATGTCGTCCTGATCAGCAAAGGCGATATAATCCGAAGTACACAATGGGGCCCCTTTTTTGAACGAGCCGATGGGTCCCAGGTTAACTTCGTTGCCTATTATTTTGATCTGAGGATATGTTTGCTGATAGGTATTGATGATCTCCATCGAACTATCGGTGGACTTATCATCAACCACAATTAATTCCTTAATCGTTACATCCTTTTGGGCAAAAACAGAATCGAGCAACTTTGCAAGATATTTCTCACCGTTATAAACAGCCAGAACAACCGATATTTCGCTGCTGCCCACGCCCAAATTAACCAGAGAATTTTCCATACCTGCCTTTCGATGAGTCCCTGATTGCTTTACCCACGTAACTGAAATAAGCTTTCTTATCCGGAAAGTAGAGCATTATTTTAACCAGTAAGGTGGCTATATTCCGGGTCCGGTTGGCTACAAAAGCAAAATCGGAGAAAGCGAATTTACGCCAGATGTACAGGTTGTTTCTTACAGTATAATAAACCCGCAACGGCGAATGCTTTGTTAGTACGATTTCCTTCCTGGTTAAAAAATGGCGCGCGCTTAGCCCCTCTCCTAACTTATGATGTAAATATATTTGATTGGTAGCCAGTATTTTGAACCCCATATTCCTGGCCCTGATACAAAATTCATTATCAACCTCGTCGATAAACATTTTGTCAATAAACCCACCGGCTATCCGCCAGGCGGTGATATTCAAAATATTGCCTGACGTTATTACAAACGCCACCTCCGTTAAGCCCGGGTACGCCGACGGCTGGGGCCTGGAATGAATATTATTGTAGCTTGCCGCTATAATGGCAACATCGGTATAAGTGGCACCCAAAATGCTGCTAAAAAAATCTCCGTTTTTAAAGTGCGAATCCTGGTCCATAGTTAATATCCACTTGTAACCATCGTTTCCGGCTAATATAACGCCCGCATTTAGGGCCATGGCAATGCCTTTATTCTCGCTGAAGGGGTGATAGCTGATGTGACCGCTTAATTTTAGCAAAGCCGATATCAGCGCACCATCGGGATTTTCGGAATTATCAACGATGTATAAATGCGATACCTCGTTAACGTAAGTTGCAATATTGGCAATAGTGCTGCTATCCGGGTTGTAGAGTACTACCACGGCAGCCAAACTATCTTTTTGTAAACTATCCTCTGTCATGCTAAATACCCGCCTATCACTTTAACAAAATCCGAAACTCTTAAATTCAACTCTTTAATAACCACCAATGGCCATTTCCAGCCCTGGTAGCACAGGTCAACAATGCCGGGCGCCAGCGCCATCCCTATCAATCCTAAATTGGTGAACTTAAAAAACACCACCAATAACAACACGGTACCAACACCCGAAAGCAGCGAAGGTTTTACAAACGGAATATGGTTTTTAGTAGATATAATAGCCCCCGCAATACCCGAGTTAAGCCCAATGAGCGACGATATAGCTACAATAGTTAATACCTGCTGATTTAAACTGGTATTGCTTTTTATCAGATGTAACAACCCTGGCCCGAAAAATATCACCGTTAAAGCCGCCAGCGTAAATATGGTATTGGCAATCATCACCCCTTTGATACAAATCACCTTGATGCGCTCGAAATTGCCGCCCACCCTCAAATTGGCTATTTGCGGTAAAAAAGTGGCTATCGAAATATTGGCCACTCCCACCGATATATCCATAATTTGCTTGGTGACTCCAAACGATGCGATGGCCGGCAAGGCCAGATACAATGACCCGATAAAAATGGATGACTTTTGAATCATGAAGCCGCCCAATGAAGTAACGCCGTATTTCAGTGCGTTGGGATAAATAGCTTTCAGTATGTCTTTCCTGTCCTGGCCCTGGGCAGCCTTTAAATTGGCCGTTATTTCGGGCGTGAAGAATTGCCTTTGGGAGATGGTACGGATCAGGATGATGGATACAAGCTGAGCTAAAACCAGCGCTATTAAGCCGCAGCCGAGGAAAATAGCAACGACAGATACCAGCAGGTAAACCACGTGACCCAAAATGGTTATTTTTTTGGATACCCGTATTAAACCGCGCCCCTCAAGCAAAGCATCATAATACAGCGTGTACAGGTTATAAGTATTTATGCTGATGAATAAAAACCAGGCGATGTAAATGTTAGTCTTATTGCCATGATAATCATTTAACAGCCGGTGCATATACAATGTACCGCCGGTAGCCAGCAAAAACAATAAAGCGGTTGATACCCTGGAATAAAACCAGCGCATGGACCCAAGCAAACCCTTTAACAGGCCATAATTTATTTCGCCGGTGTTTCCTTCCAGTGTTTCGTGACCATCTTTTTGCAGGGTATTTACACCGCTGAAAATATAGGTAACATTGCGACTGAAGGATGAGTTAAAACCAAAATCGATCAGGAAAACCAGGGCGGCAATCGATGTAAAAATAGTCCAGATACCTACGTCTTCGCTGGGTAGCTTGCGCAGGATTAAAGGCAGCAGCAACATCGACGACGATATTTTAAAGAAAGTGGCGATATAATTCCATAATACATCGGTCTTCGTGATTTTCATGCTTCTCTATTCTTGTTCACCGCTCACCGGATCGTTAAATGCCCTTAGGCCATTATATTGCTGAACGCCTTTTTTATCGACAGGTAAAATACCGTAATAAAGACGCCCAAGACAAAACCGAAAATTAAATTCTTGGCTTTGCTTGCCTTATCAACCGTCAGCGGTAAAATAGGACTGTCAATCACCTGTATCAGTGGCGTTTCCTGCCGCAGCGATATTTTCGACAGTTCTAAATTCTTTACAATCTCCGCATAGATGGCGCTACTGGCCTGTACATCAACCTGCTTGCGTTGCGAAGGTACCTTCAGGCTCTGCAGCAACGGATTGGCGTTAGGTGCCGCATCCAAAGCATAGGCTACACCGCCGATAGAACTGTTCAACACTGCCTTAACGCTATCGGCCTGCCTTTGCAAAACCTGTACGTTAAGAGCTGTTTTTTTTGTTTTTGTTTTGATGTAGAAATCATTAACGGTGGCCACCAGGCTATCGTTAAACGCCTTGGCAAAGGCTTCGTCGCCAAACTTTACATCAACATTAATAACGCTCAGTTTTTTATCGGGCCGGCCAACGGCCAACACCTTTTTATCAATATCGGTAGCAATAGCTATCAGCAAGCTATCCTGCCTTCGGCTGAATTTATCTATGGGATTTTCAAAAGTGATGCTATCAATACCATCACTTTTTTTCCACTTATCTCGCAGGTCTAAATAGTTGATATACCTGTCAATAAGCAATTGCGGTTTGCCGTTAACCTGTATTTTGCTCAACAGCGTCCGGGCGATCATGGTCCGCGATGTATATAGCTCCACAATATTATCGCCTGCAAAAACACTCCCCCCGTTATTGCCCAGGTCAATGCCCGCCATAGAAGCGAGGCCCGCATACTGTGATAAAGATGACGTCTTGGTTTCATCCAGCACGAAGCTGCAGGTGGCTATATACGATGGTTTTTTAAAGATAGCGTAGGCCAGGCCTATCATAGCCCCTAAAATACCGCACACTAAAATCACGATCCACTTACGTGTCAGAAACCTGAAAAACGAGTTAATTTTCAGTACAATATCCTTTAATGTAATATCTTTTGATTCGCTCTTGCTAACTTTTTCCATGATTGGTGTTGCTTAAATAATTGGGCGGTAGACTGCTTATTTATGTAAGCTGATAATCCCTAAAATAATAGCGCCCAACGATGCAAGGCCCGTGGTTAGCCCCAAAATTTGCGCTGTTGTATTCGGATTTCGCGGTGGATGTTTTGGCACATATATTTCGCTGCCCGGTTTTACTTCGGGATGGCTATTAAAAAACAGGAATTTGCTTGTGCCTTTTACCGTACCGTTTGGATAAACAATGTAGGCGCCACGTTTTAATGCATCGGGCGCATAGCCGCCTGCGTTAAGCACATAGTCGTTAAATGATTTGCCGGAGCTATAAATAACAGCACTTGGATATAATACCTCGCCGTTTATCCTGACCACCTGCTGCTGTTTAGGCACGCGTATCACGTCGCCATCCTCCATCAGCAGATCAATTGTCGAACCGGGCGTTTTTAAAATCGCCGCAAGGTCGATACCTATATAGTTATTCCTAAACTGCGGATCGGTAGTACTTAGCGAGTCCTTGTAAACCTTACTCAAATGATTCAGTCTTTCCGTCCTTTCAGCGTCCACTGCTGCAACATCAGTTTTGTTTTTATCGATGCCCAAAATGGCAATATTATCGCGTTTGAGGGTAGCGCCGCTTACATCCGCCAAAGCGGTTGGTCCGCCGGCACGGGCTATGATGTCAGATATCTTCTCATCCTTTTTCTGAATGGTATAAATACCTGGGTACAACACCTCGCCTTCAATTTTAATGGTCCTTTGTTTTTCGTAACCGGGCAAGCTGTATACCGATACAATATCAAAAGGCTTTAATACAAAATCAGCATCACCTGGTTTTAAGTTTTTATCCACGTTTACGGTAAATACATTAGCTATAATGCTGCTTTTCGATTCCGGATCGGCGTTGTAAATTCGTCTCGCCACTTCAATCCGCTTAGTACTGGCACCGCCGGTAAAGCCACCTGCCTTTAAAATCAGGTCCTGTACTTTCATGCTGTCGGCATAAGCAAAAGTTCCCGCTTTTCTTACTTCACCATTAATGGTTACCTGGTAGGCATCGCGCAGATCGAATATCGATGCTATGTTAACCACATCTTCGCGCTGCAGCAAAATCGTGGTGGTTTGGTTGGCCACATCTTTTACGTTAAAGGATATAATTTCGGTGGTGTTATCCGGCTGCAGGCGCGTAAGGGTGCCCCGTTCGGTAAATGCATCCTCTTTTAAGCCGGCAGCGTTTTTAATCAGTTGGGCAAGCGTCATCCCCTTTTGTAGTTCGTACTGCCCGGGCCTGAAAACAGCGCCTCTGATGGTTACCCGGTTCTCGAAGCGATCCAATATCGATTCAACCATAAATTTATCGCCGCGTAAAGGCACATAATTACTATAATCGCTTTCAACAACATCGGTTAAGTGGCGCTGCTGATCACTTATTTGCGATACTTTAATCCGGGCGGTATAGGCGCTATCCGTAAATCCGCCGGCAAAGGCAATTACATCTTTCAATGTCTCGCCGGGTATCACCTCAAATTGCGCCGGGCTTTTTACCTGTCCCGCCAACTCAACCCTGTTGCGGTAGGTGGGTACCCTAACAATATCCTGGTCCTGCAGCGCAATATTGTTTTTCTGATCACCTTTTACCAAAAAATCGTAAATGTCCAGCCGCCGGATAACGCTGTTATTCCTGATGATTTCTATTTGCCTGAAACTCCCGTTATTATTTGGCCCTCCCGCTGCATACAACGCATTAAAAACCGTAGCCAGCGATGGCAAGGTATAAGTCCCCGGTTTTACCAGCTGACCAACCATAATCACTTTTATACTGCGGATATTGCCCAGCGTTACCTGCACGGTAGTGCCATGGCCTACAGCATAATTATTGGCAGCAAGCTTTCCTTTTATTACCGAGGTAGCCTGCTCAATGGTTTTGCCCGAAACGTTTACAACGCCCACGCCGGGTATGTTGATATTACCCTCGGGGCTAACATCCAGTTTCCAATTAACGATGGAGTTGCCGTAAACATTGATGTTCAACTGGTCATCGGGCCCTAAAATATAGTTAACCGGGGTGGCCAGTTTTAAGTTGGGCTCAAAACGGATATTGTTATTGCGGAACAGATCGGCGCCAAATACGGGCAGCACATTTTTGTCCGTTTTATTCTTCGCCGTAGTCGTATCATTTTTATCAGGTGTATAATTTAAGCGCCTGTTGGTTTGTAACACGGCTGTATCGGTCGAACTGGTATCCGCCTTGCGCAACTGGCTGATGCGGGCCTGCAGTTTAGCCGCCTGCGTTGCCGGCATCCCCCGGCTTTCCGCCTGCTGTATTACCTGGTCGTCGGTTAAGCCTGCTGCTTTCGCCTGCTGTAATAGCTGGCTGATCTGCTGATCGGTAAGGTCATCAACATTAATAGTAGAAATACTGGGGGTACTTTGTGCTGCTGCGGGTAAAACTGCTATGCAACAAATAAGGGCAATGATAAACGTAAGTTTGAATATAATTTGATTCATGATGATCGGGGTAGCACGACAGGAGTCGGTTCAAAATAGTAGGTTGGTTGTTTTAAATAACTGATTATTCATAACGCGGTTTCCGCCTTTCTCGATTTTTATTCCTGGTATTTTCTAAATAGCAAATGCTATAAACCCGTTTTTGTTTTACTGTTTTTTAAAAAAAGGACTTCAGCTGATTTTTATAGCATCCTGTTTACGACCAAAACGGTTCCGCAACGCGGTCATTTTTACTTCGAAGTACCTGTATTGCAGGGTCGACAGGATGATGGTTACTATCCAGATGGCAGCAAACAAAAGCACGTTTGCATAACTAACCCCGGCCAGGTGTTTGAACACCCTTGAAAGCGCCAGGATGACAAATAAATGGCTCAGGTAGATAGAATAAGAGATCTCGCTAAGCAATGTTACAGACCGTTTTACCAAACCCTCCCGCATTTCCAGGTTACTTAAAAACGGTATCAGTGCGGCAATGGAAAAACTCAACAGGGTAAAAAACACGGTTTCCAGGAATATTCCCGGATTGGATGCATGGTCCCAGGTAACAGGATTAAAATATTGCACATAGTCTATCGAAAAATAAATGGTGAGTCCGGCCAACAGGCAAGCGCCAAAGATGGCAAGCATTTTAATATGCGCGTTCCAGAACGCCGGGTTGGTAAATTTTACGTAAGCGGCCAAAACACCAATGGCTATACTATCTAACCGTAGCGGCATCATTTTACGGAAGCCTTCGTCCCAATAATGATGATGCGCGATAGCCACGTAAAACCTGATGCCCAACTCAACCACAATAATGGTCATGATGGTTGCCAAAAAAGGAAACGACCTGTTTTTGCTGAAAATTTTGGTAAAAACAAATAGCAGCACCGGGAACGTTAAGTAAAACCACTCTTCGATACTCAGGCTCCAGGCCACCTGGAAAAAATCATTAGGCTGATACGTGACAGAATTTTGCAGGAACACCAGGTAGGCCAAATATTTAAGCTGGGCAAATACGTTGATGTGGTGCGAAAAATAAGCCAGCGCGGCATAAACCGCAAACATCAGGTAAAAGTTAGGCAGCGTACGGAACCATCGCCTGATCCAAAATATTTTGATGCTTTTAAAGTCGATCTGATCTTCCTGGTGCTGAAGTTTTAAAAGAATAGTACCTATTAAAAATCCGCTTAAAACAAAAAAGAACTCCACTCCAAAATAACCTGTGTACACCGGTATTTTAAAATAATGATTCTGCGGATCGAGAAATGATATAGTATGCGTTAGCAAAACCAGCACTATCGCCACGCTCCGCAACAAATCGAGCCCGAAAATCCTTTTGGTATCGTGTGTGTTAGTGTTTGTTTTTGAGAAAAACCCGGGGGGCTTACGGGTAACAGCTTGCGTCATATCCTGATTAGTCAATGCTAATCAAATTAAAATATCGACGTTTTGTTTTGATTTTCGGGATTTGGCACAAATTACCCGTCCTTTCAGACGCGCGATCCAGCAAACATGGCCGTCATCAAACATTAAAATCCCGGATGAATTATTTGATAAGAAGGGTTAACAGGGTTAACACAATTCAATGTTAACCTTTTTAAACTATTGATTATCAATTGTTTAAAAATAAAGAGGGTTAACATGGGTTAACATAGGTTAACCCAATTCAATTTTCATGGCGTTTAATTATTACGACACACCTATAGTCGCGCTGACAGGGTTCGCGCCGCAAATCCAGAAAGCAACACGTAAGCCGGTAGTTACCGGCCAGTCATCATTTGCCACTTTCTGCACCAGCATTTTCTTCTTTGAAGGCCCGATTTGCGCTACGAACCCTTATAAAAAAATAAACTGAAACCAGAAGATATACGCAAGCGGTTAATAAAGCTCCGCTACCCTGACCAATATGATTTGAACTGATAAGTCCAATTCCTCTATAAATTTCATAAAAGACACAACAAAGCATAAAAACGCTTCCTAACAATAGTAATTTTTGATTCCCGTTAAAAAATCCTTCCATAAAACGTTTGTGGGTTATAAAACGCAATGTAATAAAAAACATTTTTTTTACTCCTCAAGGCGGAATATGATATCCGTTCGTAAAACATATTTAGTACCACTTTTCACCGGGCTACCTTCATGTTCCAAATTATGTAAAAAAATAAGGGCCATACCTTGTTTGGGTTGAATAGTGAGATCGCCGAAAGTTGTCTGCCCGCCTTTGTAGTCCTGATTCAAGTAAATCATGAAAGTATAATAGCTGGCATCACCATTACTTCTGATGTAATTTTGATCCCGGTGCCGTTTAAATTCCTGTCCCGGTTGGTATTTGTAAAATCTAAAAAGTTCATTTAGTCCAATAGCATTACTATTGCCAATCTGTTGTGGTGCAAAAGGCTTCAACTGGTGCCAAAGAGTTTCAGCGAGTTCATAATTTTTATAAAGGACTCTATTATTGTTGCGAACAGATTCAACTACTTTTTGACCTGTTTCTGTTTCGATAGTTGCCGGCTCGTAACCAATAGCTTCACTTTCGGCAATAAAGTCATCACACTCTTTTGATGTCCAAAAATCCTCTACTATAAAAATATTGTTTGTGAGGATTCGCTTTTGCATATCTTGAACGTCTAAATGGTGACTTAATTTTAAGATGGGGATGTCCTGGTGGATTTACACCAAATTTAAAACAAAAAAGCAAGCCATAACTAAACTGCATTTAAAAACCTTTTACCTGGATAGCATTAATGTCAGGCCCGACTAAATACTTCATCGCATCATTCAAAATATAGGTAATGACCACCCAGTTCAATACTATAAAACAAAGGCTTGGTATAGCCGCTATTACAGCCAGATTCCCGATTTGTTGCGAGGCAGGAACTAATAAAAGGGCCATGATGGTGATTACAGAGACGGCAGCCCCTAACAGGTAATATACCGGCATCGCAAAAATACGGGCCAAGGGCAAAAAATGCAGCGCACAGATCAGGATCTCAACCGGTACGATATATTCAATATGATTAAAATATAATAAAAGGAAAGGAGCTACATTGAACGCGGCGATTTCAATGATCAAAACAGCCAGGAAGCCCTTGCGTACTTTACGCCGTTTAGCCTCGTCTATCAGTTCTTCGTCGGGTAATCGTTTGGCAAGCCGCAATATTTTGAGGCTCCAGGCGAATAAGGTAAAAGTAACCGCAACTACTACAGCTCCTAAACCTATGCTTAAAAACAGCGAAAGGTTTAAAAAATAAAGATCGTATCCTGCAAAAAACAGCGTTATGGTGATCATCCATATCATCCCCCCTGCACGCCAGATCTGCGCAGTTTTGCGACAATGCTCTTCTTTCTTTTCCATTGGTTTAGTTGTATGACAGCAGAAAATCCAATATGTTACTTCCCTGTGCAAATGGTCTTACTATTCTCCCCACTTACAAAGCAAACCCTTCAATTAAAATTATCTTCTCCACCGAATTATTTTTCATTTCCATAAACGCTAACCGCTTCGGGTCAGCTGCGTAAGCCCTAAAATCGTCTTTACCTTCAAAGGTCACTAAATGTATTTCATAAGGCAAGTCAGCGCTGGCCTCAATAAACGCGTTTTCATTGGGCCGGATCCGATATACCAACTCGGCGTTATGGCTTTTCAACAGTGGTAATACTTTATCCTCAAACGCATGAAACTCTTGCTCGCGTCCGGGTTTTATAAAGATAAGCTGGGTGTAGTAAATCATTTTGATAATGTTATATACGTTAATATTTCTTTTTTTAATAGTACTTTTTTAATTCGTTAGATAGCACATATCTGGGTTGATACCATCATATTTATAGACATATCAGTTCAGAAATTAGTTCTACGGCTTTCTTTCGGTTGTGATGCCGACGCGGTTCCAGGCATTCATCGCGATAATAGCCATCATAACTTCTGTTAAATACTGCTGCCCAAGAAGGACTAGTGCATTATCGTAAACATCATCTGATACTCCCCTACCTGCGATAAGCGTCATTTCTTCCGCCAGGGCTAGTATCGCCTGTTCTTCCGCAGAGAAAAGGGAGGTTTCCCTCCATACAGGGAGCAAATATATCCGTTGCATACTTTCGCCTGCATTTAGCGAATCCTTGCTATGTTTATCAATACAATAAGCACATCCATTTATTTGGGAAACACGTATTTTGATCAACTCCCAATGTGTTTTCGTTAAAGAACTGGCAGCCAGGTACCGATCAAATCCCATCATTATATTGAATGCCTGAGGGTCAGCATCAATTAAAAATTTGCGTTTTGGCATGATAAATTTTTATTAAAACCCGTTTTCGATTTTTGTAAATCCAACTTTAGGTGCTAAAACTGGCAGTGGCAATTCAGGCGTCAAGCTGTTCTAAATCTTCTCGTTTTAAATACATAAAAATCTGTGACGATGAATGATTTTTATCTTTGAAATAATTTTCGAGTACACCATATGTTTTAAACCCTAACTTTTCATATAATAACGCTGCCTTAGCATTGGTTTTAACGGCGCTAAGTGTCAACTGGTCTATTTCCGGGCCTTCAAAAGCTTTTTCAACTGTCAGTCGCAATAGTTTTTCGCCGATACCTTTGCCCCAATATTCAGGCTCAAGGAAAACCTGGACTATTTCGCCTCTATGCGCCGTTTTTTTCCTGTCTTCTTTAATAAATCCACAAATTCCAACAAGATTATTCAAGCTAAAAACCCCATAAATAAACCCATCGGGGCACGGATAATTAACAATATTTGTGAATTTATTTGGGTACGACCCTGATTCTTCCCGGGCGCTTGTTCCAAAATTATCAGGGAACCTGGTGAGACAATTCAGCCTGATCTCTTTATACTGTTCAACATCGTTTGAAGTCAAGACTCTAAAGACAATTTCATTTTCCATATTTTAAAACTTTACAAAGACACCCTATATAAAAATTGGGGATTACGGTTCTTATTGAATGCTCCATTCAGCCGATGTTACCACATCAACCTTCCGCGGAAATATTTTCGAGATAAGTATCCGGTGTACTTCTTCGTCCATATCTGTACAGCAATCAGAAAGCACGGTAATTGCATAATCTTTATCAGCAGCTTCGCAAAGAGTAGAAAGCACCCCTCCGCTTGTAGAAATACCGGTCAGCACTATGTGTTTTATTTCCATTGACCGTAAGAGCACCTCCAGGTCACTGCCTGTAAATGCCCCAACCCTCTTTTTGATAACAGTAATATCCCCTTTTAGAGGAGCAACTGCGGCATGGACTTGCATAGAGTCTTCTGTATCGAATTTCAAGGCAGGGTTTTCTTTTATCCCAGCAAACATTTTGCTTGACAGACTGATCTCCGGATATCCGTTCCTGAACCTGAGCACTATATAAATAACAGGGATACTATTGGCCCGCGCCTTTTTTAATGCACCTGAAAGTGATGCAAGATATGGGCCTGCGTTTTCAAGCATTGGGACGGTGGCCCGGTACACATCCATAATGAGCAGCGCCATGTTTTTGCCGGAATGTTGTTTCATGGTATTGTAATTGTGTTTCAAAATTATTTAACATAAAGTACGCAGTGATAATCTCGCAGAAATTCACAATGGTTAAGAAATGAAAAATATAGTGAATTCAATGATGTCTCTCAAATGATTTCCCATCTAAGCCATATCTCTGCCCGAAAAAGGACTTAAGATACCAATTGCGTTTTTCTATTATGCCAGATGGTTAAAGACGCGGCCATAAACAGCATCTTCATTAACCAATCCCCTGCATGTACCGAACCAAGTTTTAATGGCATATTATCCCAAATGATGGCACCGGCCATGCCCACCGCCTGGAACGCCAGCCATAAAAGAAATGCCAGTTTTATTGAATCTTTCCAATTTACTATAGCGAGCCTGATAATAAGCATTGCCATAACATAGGAGACAATTAATTCCCGGAGGGGAGCAAAAAACATTGTCCATCCAGGGGCTGACTGTGGAATGGAATTGCGATGTTCTGTCCATATTTTGCCGAATAACAGCGGGCTGTACCATATTAAACTCAGCACGAACGCTATAAAACCTGTAATGATTACAGCAGCATAATTTATTTTTAAAGCCTTGTTGTTCATTTGTTATAAATTTAAATTTTACTGGCCCGGATTTGCCGTTTCCCTAATTTCCACACTTGTACCTTCCCCTGCTAAAATGGGGCAATTTTCAGCAATAATAACCGCTTCATTCATATCCTTCGCATGTATGACCAGGTAACCAGCTACCGATTCACGACCGGCAGTATAAGGGCCATCTGTGATGGTATTATGTGGCTTTAATACCTTGCCTTCCCTTGAAAAATGATTTCCGCCATCAGCCAATCGTCCGCCGGATGAAATGCCGCTTACCCACTTCATCCATTGGTCCATATACAACTTCATTTGTTCAGGCGTTGGCTGGGCCTCCGCTGTGGTTATGTCCATCCGGAATATTAATACGTAGTCTTTCATGTTGAATAGTTTAATTTATTTGTTTTTAGGTTCTCCTTGTAATTCTTAAGTCAAAGCCATATCTCAATAACAAACAGCATTGCGTGTATTGGACACCTGTAATAAAATAATCATAATAAATATCCGGACGAACCAAAAAGAAGTGCCCATTAAGGATTAATTTGTACCATAGATGATGCCTTCTACTGGATATTCATCCGGGACATAAGTATGTCTTCTACCCATAATGATTAAATATCCCTGGCAAACACTTTCTAAATGGCGAGAAATGACGAAAAGAACAACATATTACCCATCCACATGAATGAAACAAAACTGAGGCACTACCCGTAATTTTAGCGGCATTTGTTTCACTCACTTCAAACTTTCATCCCTAAGCTTTAATGTTTAAGGTTTATAAAGCCATAAATAAGTTTTCGTCATGGTTAGCCTTTTTTCCTGAGGATCATAATACTGACTACCAGTATCCAAATAAGTAACCAAGTCCCGGAAATCGGAATACCTAAGCCATTGATGCTGTAGAAATGAGACGGGTCAGTCCCTGAAAAAATGGATGGAATCAAAGCAAAATGAAAAACAGCTATAACTTGTGCCAAACGGGCGGTCCATTTCGGCAATAGGTGGGTGCCCAGAATGGCCATTGCCGCTGTAAACAAAAACATGGAGGTCACCAACCTGGCTATAGGGCCAAATAACAATATCGCCCCCTCGGCGCCGGATCCGACAGTGGTAGGGTCTATACCCCCACTCTTTCCCAACACACTGCCTACCTGGATGGCATCCGATACAAACGTAAGGATTGCAAACACCAGACCGAATGTGAAAGATAATGTGGCAATAAATTCAAAATCAGGACGTGCTTCCCGGATCAAATGACGGAAACCCACCAGGAAGATAATCAAAGCGGTACAAACAAACATATTGATTAAAGCCCTTGACAATATGTTTGACACGGGTGGGGGCCCGTTGTAAACAAAATATAAAGGCAGGACAACCATACTTAAAAGAAATATAATTATTCCCGGGATACCGGTAAACTGACGTACTTTAATATTATTCATAATTTTATTAGTTAACGTTATTAAATTGTTGTGTTTTTTTTGATGTTTCAATCTTAGTCGTGCAAAATCCGAACCCGGTTACAGCAATAGTTATTTATGTCCTAAGTTTCGTGATCACCCGGCAAATGCTTGTCAAATGGCGAGAAATGAATTGAATTGTTTTTTACTTGATGTTTAATGCCAGCATTGATTTTGTTATTTTTAACGATGGTGGCCTTAATTAGCGCTTTGTTGTACCGTCCGTTTCTCCTTTATACACAAATATTTTATGATTGACCAGAAAACATACGGTACACATCTTCTGTTCAGGCGATAGCTGATATCGTGTAACTTCATCAGATGAGCAAGTATTTAACGACAGCCGCTTACCCTTAACAGAGAATATTGCCACAATAACTCCAGGGCACTCCGATACCTGTTCGCTTTTCACCCGCACAAGGACGTCCTTAAAACTTCTGACATAGATAATTTTTCCATTAATTGCGTTAAGAAATTCACTTAGGTCATTTCCTTGATGTAACATGAAAGGAAAAAGACAAAAGAGCAGTAATCTACATTCCATAGTTTGATTTAAAAACATAGGTCCGGTTCATCTATAGTATCGGCTGTTATTGTTATAATATCGGCAGGCAATTCCTTCACTATTCATTCCTGTATCCTGGTATACTTGTTTATCCAGTTTGTTTCCCACGTCTTTCCGCCATCGTCCGAGAAAGCTTGTTCAGATTGCATCGCCTCGGGACTGATAGAGAATACAGTAAACCGTACCCATATGGCTTTATCATTGAAAAGCTCCTGATCATAGAATTCACCTCGACCGTTCTTAAATTCGCCAACCAATGCAGGTAAACCGAGCACGCCAACGTTACTGGTGGCAAAAGTCAGGTTCCACTGATGGGCCTGAGGATTGTAAAGGCGCAGGGCCAAAAGCTCAAGATGGCCCTTCGGGCCGTCGGATTCAAGTTCCGTAAGGTTAGCGCGCCCGTTCCAAAGCTTGTAGGCTTTTGATTTGCCTTCCATTTCAGTCCAGGTAGTAGAACCAGTAAGTGGATGCTGAAGTCTTGTGGTATGTTCTTTCCAGTTGCCGAAAGCAAAGTCAAAATCATGGTTTGTTTCTGGCGAGGCAGCCGGCGTTTGACTTGCGGCCTCGGCTTGCGTTGCCTGTGTAAGTGTCCCAATAAAATTCGGCTCCCAGGTTTTACCGCCATCGTCCGAAAAAGACTGTTCAACATGGTGCGATGTTGGGGTAATGTCAGACCATACCATTCTAACCATTATCGAGCGGCCGTTATACGTGTCCTGTTGAAAAAACTCACCGCGCCCGTCTTTAAACCCGCCGATAGAGGGCTGGTCAATTAAGCCATCGTTGCTATTGGCAAAACTCATTGCCCATTGCTGAGATTGTGGATTGTAAAGGAACAAGGTTAAGCCCTCAAAATGGCCGGCAGCGCCGTCAGCCTCAATTTCTTCAATCTGTGCGCGTCCATCCCACACTTTACGGACAGTCACAAAACCGTTAAGTTCTTTCCATGTTTTTGAACCCGTAAGCGGTTTAACCAACATGGAGATATGCGTTTTCCAAACCCCGATATTGAAATCAAAATCATGTTGGCCGTCATGCAATGCGGGGGGGTGCGTAATTGTTGTTGCATTCTGCTGCGCAAGCACATGGCTGGGTTGCATAGTTACAGCCGCGCTGCATCCAAGGATGACAGCAAAGCGAAGAGAAAATTTTAGTGCTTTTTTCATGAAAATAATTTATTTGATTTTGTGATTTGTGTTTCTTATCTGTTGAAAGTCATGATCCAGTTTGTCTCCCACGTCTGGCCGGCATCGTCGGAGAAGGCTTGTTCAAAGTGGCTCGAGTTGGGGGTAATGTCGGAAAAGCCATTGCGTGACATAATGATCCGTCCCCCGAAGTCTTCCTGGTCGTAGAACCGTCCCTGTCCCTGGGCAAATTTGCCAACCATGGGCGTTGTCATAAACGGGTCCGAGCCGCCGTTTACCCAGTTCAAGCTCCATTGATGCGATTGTGGGTTGAAAAGCCGCAATCCAAGACCCTGGATGTGCCCTGCAGTACCGTTAGCCTCGAGCTCGAGAAGGCTCCCGCGCCCTCCCCAAATTTTGCTAACTACAGAAGTACCGTCGTAATCGGTCCATGCTATTGAACCGGTGAGCGGCTTTAACAGGCGATGGATATGGGTCTTCCATACGCCAAAATGAAAGTCGAAATCGCGCGCGCCGTCGGCTGTGCCTGGGGCAGCGGGTAAAGGCCGCTCATCAATGGTAGATGTTGCCGCATCCCGCGTCAGTGTTGCAACAAAATTCGGTTCCCATGTTTTGCCGCCGTCATTGGAAAACGATTGTTCAACTTTGTGTGAATCCTGGGTAATATCAAACCATACGAACCGGACAAGGACTATCCTACCATTGAATGATTCCTGGTCGTAGAATTCGCCACGGCCATCCTTGAATTCTCCGGTCTGGGGTGGATTCACTACGCCCACATCACCATCGGCAAAGTACTGCGCCCATTGATGTGCCTCAGGGTGATAAAGAAACAAGTCAAGCCCTTCGAAATGTCCGCCCGAACCATCAGCCTCGATCTCCTCCAACTGCGCACGGCCATTCCAAACCTTCCGCACATGCACTGTTCCATTTAACTCAACCCAGTCGTTGGAGCCGGTAAGCGGACGCAGCAGGCGGCGGATATGAGTCTTCCATGTCCCTATGTTGAAATCAAAATCATGCTGGCCGTCGCGTTCGGTCGCAGAATTTTGTTGTGCTGAGCAATTGATTGCCGGCACAAAAAACAGAACGCTGAAAACAAATAAAAAATTAATAAAATATTTTGCGATGGTACGCTTCCGGCCATCAACCTGGAATGTATTTCCCGGATAATAAACAGGTGACGCAAGGTCAGTTTGATGGTTTGTGATAATGCCTGGTATAAGTTTTCGCTGTAAATTTTTCATTTTAATTATTTCTTGGATTTGGTATTTATTTGCGGCTGCAAGGTATTTCTTAATCAATTTTAAAAATTGTACAAAATCGTCATCTGAAAAAACAACCGATTTATAGCATTATTTGCAAAAAATTATAGGGCAAATCGTATCCAATGCCAGCATCCTTTTTTTAAGGACGTAGCAAATGGTTTTAATTTAGAAGGGCATACACAACACGGTGCTCCAAAGCGCGCGGAACAGCGTGGTTAAGCGTCCCAAACTATCCAGGCCGATAGTCACAATGCATAAAAATTTCGCGGTTTGCCACAAACTTTTTGGGGTTGGCATCATTTCCAAAATTCGCTATTGGCTTAACTATACGTTTGTGTCGAAAAAAAATTTACGACATGAAAAAGGTAATCATAATTTTTGCGACACTGTTAGCCACGGTTAAAGTTATGGCGCAAACCGTTGAAACCGCTGTCTCCGGCAATGCCATGGACGCCAAAAAAGCACCAGTCGAATCAGTAACAATTTCGTTAAGGACGGCAAAAGATTCTTCGGTATTCAAAACTACCGCGTCAAACCAGGCGGGAAAATTCTCATTTACAGGTATTCCTGACGGAACTTACTTTGTTACGATAAGATCTGTAGGCTATGAAGCATTAGATTCCGTTGTATTCACGATTTCGGAAAACCACCCAACCGATATACTTGACACTTTGATTTTACAGCCTGCGGTTAAAAGTCTCGCTGCTGTAGTTATTTCCGGCACGACGCCACTTATTGAACAAATGCCTGACCGCATGATCGTGAATGTAGCCGCGTCTGTTACCAATGTTGGTTCAACCGCTTTGGAAGTGCTGGAAAAATCCCCGGGTGTCAGTGTTGATAAAGATGGTAACATCAGTTTAAAAGGCAAGTCACCGGTAATGGTCATGATCGACGGCAAACCATCCTACCTCAGCAGCGCTGAACTGGCGAACCTCCTGAGCAATATGAATTCAAACCAATTAAATCAGATTGAAATCATGACCAACCCATCAGCAAAATATGATGCCGGCGGCAATGCAGGCGTAATTAATATTAAAACAAAAAAAAGCATGGTAAAAGGGTTTAACGGTATATTGATGCAATCTTTTTTGATTCAAATCATTGTGGGAAACGCAAATTAATTGGTTTGATCTACCCCCAAAAATTCACAATTGACGATTTGAAAGTCCGAACTGCAAAACGAAGCGAGGTTAACAGAAAGTTGCGCGAAAATAAAAATGAGACAAAACGATATTTATTCTCGCTTATCCCAAGAGTGATCCCATTAGGATTCGAACCTAAGACCTACAGATTAGAAATCTGTTGCTCTATCCAGCTGAGCTATAGGACCATCACTGTTTCCAGTGCTGCAAAGATGCAAAAAACCATTAAAATTATCAACCCAATCTTTCTGACAGGTGTTAAAAAGCAGATACAGGGTCTGTTTCTGCTGTATAAACTGCACGTTTTTCGAATTTATCAATCATAACGGTTGTAATTCCTGATGGGCTTATGCCTGATGATTATGGCATACCGCACCCCGATTGCATAATAATTGTAAAAATTAAAAGCCTTGGAATAGGTATCATAATATCCATCGAGGCCTTTGCCAACGGTGTAGTTAAAGGTGTACCAAAAATCAATTTTTAACGCAGGCTCTTCGTTAACTTTCAGCAAATTAAGCTCATATCCTAATTTTGTGGGGATAACACCTATGGTGTTTTTTACATTGTCGGTAACTGTCGGCTTACTAATATTTTGGTTGATGATGTTATTGTTTAAAAAACCATAGCCGGTGCCAATGTAAATACCGCTTGCTGCTTTCAGGAGCCCAGCAGGCTGTTCCCCAAAAAACTGACCGGCCTGCAGTTCGACGTTCACCATCAGCGCGCGATAGTCGTTATCAAAACTTTTGAAATTCTTTTTATATGCCCCACCGGCTAGCGTACCTTTTTGGCCCTCAATATTTATATTGATAAAAGGCGTGGCGTAAAAACCTGCATCAGCATACAAGGCATGTGTGTTTTTTTGCACAGGTGCACCGGTATAAGCTGTAGCCATCCCTGCCCCACCACCAACTGAAATCGCCTGAAAATTGTCCTGCGCCTGTAATCTGCCCGAAATAATTATCGAAACGATAATTAAATAAATCCTCTTCAATATGCTTAGTTAATTTAGGTTGCGAAAATACTTAGTCCGTCGTTTTTATATTGTCGCGTTATATAATTTATCAAATACCTTTTCCGGTTTAACTAAATACGTGCCGCAAATGTTTTTATTATTTTCCAATGCGCCGAACTGGCAATTTATACAGAAATTGATGCCAAACCAAACCTGGCACCCAAATAAGCTGCTTTGCATGCGCCGGTTGCATGCTACGCGGATGTGTTTTGGGCATCACAAATGTAAGCCAGCTGCGATGCTGTTTGGGGCGCTTTTTTCTTAAATCTTTTTAAAGGCAATTTTTTTGGCGAATAAAATCGGTTTGAACAATAAAAAAATTATTTGGCATTCAAACAAACCGTGGCAGATAAATATTTGCTAAATAATACATATAATTGCAGTCAATTATAAACCTGCTGCTTTATAGCGAGTAATTTATATTTAAATTGTACAATTAATTAATATTGGTTAACCTGTAATTCAAGGAAATATGAGCCGCGCAAGCGTCGTTTTTTCCTGAAAAAGGCACATTATTTTGTTAAAAAGAAGATTTTTACTTTTTAAAGCTATAAAGTGTTTTTTTTACAATAAGTTAATCATACTTTTATCCGATTTTTTTAAAATAAACTTAATTTATGATCATAATTGCTGACGGTGGCTCGACTAAAACCAACTGGTGCCTGGTTACCGAAGAAGGTAAAAAAGTGTACTTTAACACCGAAGGTTATAATCCTTATTTCGCGCCAAAAGACTACATCATCAAATCGCTTGATGAGCAGCTCCCTACTGACCTTGTGCGCGACGAGATCACCGAAGTAAATTACTATGGCGCAGGCTGCTCGACTGATGAGATGCGCAAAATTGTTGAAGAAGCCATGCAAGCCGTATTCACCAAAGCAAAAGTATTTATCGGTCACGATTTACTTGCTGCCGCAAGAGCTTTGCTGGGCAACAACGAAGGCTTTGCCGCCATTTTAGGCACCGGAACCAATACCTGCCTATACGATGGTAAAACCGTAACCCACAACATTGATTCAGGCGCCTACATCCTGGGCGACGAAGGAAGCGGTTGCTACATAGGCAAAAAGCTTTTGGTTGATTATTTAAGGGGATATATGCCCGAGGCCGTCCGCAAAAACTTTTGGGAAACCTTTAAGTTAACCCCTGATGATATTAACGAAATAGTTTATACCCAACCCCGCGCTAATCGTTTTTGTGCAAGTTTCAGCAAATTTGTATACGACAGCCCGGTAAATATCGAATACTCACGCAATATTGTACGTACTTCGTTCGAAGATTTTTTCCGCAACCTGGTAACACATTATCCTGATTATCAAAAATATACTTTTAACTGTATCGGTTCGGTAGGCTATAACTTCCGCAATGTGCTGGAAGAACTGGTTGCCGAAAACGGCATGGTACTGGGTAACATCATCCGCTCACCTATAGATAACCTGGTGAAATTCCATTTGGAAATGGCGCATACTGTTTAATAGTTGGCAGTTAGCCGTGCGCAGTTGGCAGTATCTGTCGCTTGCATAAAATAAAAAAGCTTTGAGGATTTCTCAAAGCTTTTTTTATGTATGTCTACTGTGAACTGCAATTGTCAATGGCACCCCGGTCGGCAACTGCAAACTGCCAACTACTAACTGCCCCCTACTTTTCACCACCCATTTCGCTATGAAATATCTTGGCGTATTTGCGGCGGTCGAATTTATAGAGTTTGGCGGCGCGATAGGATACGCCTTTTTGTTTTTCGTCGAGTTCCTTTAAAAATCCGTAACTCAGCATTTTCTTGCGGAAATTCCGTTTATCCAGCTTCCTGTTTTCAACCGCTTCGTAAAGCGATTGCAATTGGGTAAGCGTAAATTTCTCGGGCAGCAACTCAAATGCTATAGGCTGATAGTTTAACCGCCGGCGGATTTTATTGAAGGCGGTTTTAAAAATCTCGCTATGGTCAAAAGCCAGTTTGGGCAATTCGTTTACCGGATGCCAGAAAGCTTTCCGCGCATACTGGGTAATGGGGCGCAATTCTTTTTGCCCGTTTATCCTGATGAGCGCATAATAGGCAACCGTAATCACCCGGCCCTGCGGGTGCCGGTTTACTTCGCCAAATGTGTGGAACTGCTGCATGTGCAAATCGCGCAGGCCGGTTAGCTCATACAGGATCCGTTCGGCAGCATCGTCAATGCTCTCGTCCTGTTCAACTATGTAACCCGGCAATGCCAGCCAGTCCTTAAACGGTTCTTCGTTTCGCTCAATCAGCAATATTTTTAGTTCCCCTGCCTCGAAACCAAATATTACGCAGTCGATCGAGAACACCGAATCAAACGTAGGTAGTTTTACTTCCAAAACCCGATAAATTTTAGGTTAACAATTAAATTTTCTATGGTCAACCGCTAATGTAAAAAAAAAAAAATTAAATTTAATGGTGTAATTTTCACACACTATATTCGTGGCTGTAAAAATAGCTGTGTAAAGATGCGTAAAATTTCAAAACTTGCTGTACTTACATCAGGCGGTGATGCACCGGGAATGAACCCCTGTATCCGCTCTGTAGTGCGTACAGCGATATATAATGGGCTAAGTGTGGTGGGAATTAGAAAAGGTTACCAGGGCTTGATTGAGGATGATATGTACGAAATGGGCAAGCGCTCTGTTAGTAACATTTTAAATTTAGGCGGTACAGTTTTAAAAACCGCGCGTTGTTTGCCCTTCCGTACCGACGAAGGGATGGAAACAGCTTACCAAAATCTAAAAAAACACGGCATCGATGCCTTAGTGGTAATAGGCGGCGACGGTACCTTTACCGGTGCGCTGCGTTTCTCGCAAAAATACCCGGATATAGCCGTAATGGGCGTACCCGGCACCATTGATAACGACCTTTACGGATCAACCTATACATTAGGTTTTGATACCGCCACCAATACCGTAATACAAGCGATTGATAAGATCCGCGATACGGCTGATGCGCATGACCGTTTATTTTTTATTGAAGTAATGGGCCGCGACTCAGGCGCAATTGCCCTCCGTGCCGGCATCTCCTGCGGCGCCGAAGCGATATTGTTACCGGAAAAAGAAACCGCTATTGAGGACCTGATTGAAAACCTTAAAACCGGGCAGGATAAAAAGAAATCATCGAGCATTGTAATTGTGGCCGAAGGCGACAAGCATGGCGGCGCTTACGATATTGCCAAAATAGTTGAAAAAGAAGTTAAAAACTACGACATAAAAGTTACCATACTGGGCCATTTGCAGCGCGGGGGCAGCCCTTCGGCGTTTGACAGGGTGTTGGGCAGCAGGCTTGGCTTTGCTGCGGTTAACGCGCTGTTAGCAGGTAAATCGCAGATGATGGTGGGCCTTGAGGCCAACCACATAAAAATAACCAGCCTTGAAGAAGCGCTGACACAACATCAATTTAAACTGGAGGAAGATTTGATGCAGATGGTTGAAATACTTTCTATCTAAACAAATGATAGCAGTTGTATATAGCGGATCGAACTACGCTGACTGGAGGCTTGCCGACAGGGACAGAGTAGTGGCCACCTTTAAAACAGGTGGTATCAATCCGTATTTGAACGACGAAAAGCACATTGTACAACTCCTCAGCAAAAACATTAACCTGATACACCATGCCGAAGAAATAAAACGGATTTACTTTTTTGGCGCCGGCGCACTATCTACCGAATTAAAAAACACCGTTCATAATGCTTTATCTGCCTTCTTTAAGTTTGGTAAGGTTAGTGTTGAACATGATATTTTGGCCGCAGCTATTGCCTGCTGCAAAAACACGCCGGGTATTATCACCATTGTGGACAGCGGCTCAAATTCGGCCTGGTATGACGGACGGAAGATAAAACCCAATAATTACGGCCTGGGCTATATACTGGCCGACGAAGGATCGGGAAACTGGCTGGGCAGGCAATTAATAAAGGGTTATATGAATGAAACCCTGCCTGAAAATATCAGGAAAAAGTTTGTGCAGCGGTATGATCTTGATCGTAAAACCCTGCTCGAAAAAGTTTACCGGCAGAAGCAGCCCGCCCTGTTTTTAAATTCCTTTACCGAGTTTTATATCGACAATAAAGAAGATAACTACCTGAAAGGCATCATCAAAGCTGGTTTCGACAAGCTGATGAAAACGTATTTATTACCATTGCATGATGAACATCCCAATGCTTTTTTGTATTTTGCGGGCTCTGTTGCAGCTGACTTTCAAAACCATTTACATGAAGCCGCTGCCGATGCAAAACTTAAAATTGCAAACATCATTAAAGAACCAATAAACAATTTATTAACGTACTATTCAAGTAAAAATTAAAAAAAAATCATGAAAATAGGAATTAACGGTTTCGGCCGTATTGGCCGCCTGGCATTCAGGGCCGCAATTGAAAGACCCGACATTGAAGTTGTTGGTATTAACGACCTTGTTGAGCCTGATTACATGGCTTACATGTTAAAATACGACTCAACCCACGGTCCTTTCAAAGGCACTATTGCTGTTGAAGGCGGTCATTTGGTTGTAAACGGTAAAACTATACGTGTTACTGCCGAAAAGGACCCAGCTAACCTTAAATGGGGTGAAGTTGGCGCCGAAGTAGTTATTGAATCAACAGGCTTATTCCTTACCCAGGAAACAGCTCAAAAACATATTGATGCAGGCGCTAAAAAAGTAGTAATGAGCGCACCCGCAAAAGACGATACCCCAACATTTGTAATGGGTGTAAACCATACCCAACTGAAAGCCGAGCAAACTATTGTTTCAAACGCTTCATGTACTACAAACTGTTTGGCTCCTATAGCTAAAGTACTGAACGATAGTTTCGGTATCGAAGAAGGCTTAATGAGCACTATCCACGCGGTTACAGCTACTCAAAAAACAGTTGACGGCCCATCGGCTAAAGACTGGAGAGGCGGCCGTGGCGCTTACCAAAACATTATCCCTTCATCAACAGGTGCAGCCAAAGCTGTTGGTTTAGTATTACCCGAACTTAAAGGTAAATTAACAGGTATGTCGTTCCGTGTACCGGTTGCCGACGTTTCTGTAGTTGACTTAACCGTTCGTTTAAAAACGCCTGCTACTTATGAAGCAGTTAAAGCAGCCATGAAGGCAGCATCCGAAGGCCCGATGAAAGGCATCCTTGGTTATACCGAAGACGAAGTAGTTTCTGAAGATTTTAAAGGCGATGCACGCACATCAATATTTGATGCTAAAGCAGGTATTGCATTAAATGACAACTTTGTAAAAGTGGTATCATGGTACGATAACGAGTGGGGATATTCAAACAAATTGATTGACCTGGTACAGGAATTAGGAAAATTATAATTTTAAATCCTTAATATGAAAAGCCTGCGATGTACATCGCAGGCTTTTTTTTGCGCCGCGTTTTGCGGCACTGCTGCCTCTCAATTTTTTTGTGGTTTGATTTTTTATTAGCTTTATCCTAACCTACAAAACCATAATACCATGGCGAAAACCTCAGACGACTTCAAAAAATTTAAAGATAAAATAAACGCAGTGCCTGAGTTGGCCTCCAGCGCGGCGGTACAAGCCTCGTTATCGGCAATTGAAAACATAGCTAAAGACGATAAGGCCTTTTTTGATGAAGTCGACGGCGTTTTTGATGCCATAGGCGAAGCTATCCCTAAATTTACCAACCCAAATTCAAACGGGGCCGACATTGCATCGGGCATACTGGCAATAACCGGCGCCATTGTCATGGTGGCGGGCCGCGTTTCCGGCGTTGCCATGATTGCCGGGCCACTGGGCTACGCCATAAAGCTGGTGGGTTCCATAGTCGGTGTTTTTGGCAACTCCAAAACAAGCCAGTATTTTAATGCACTGGAACAAATGGTGAATGATGCTGTTGACCGTGTTAACACCGAACAGGTGAACCAGGACATTGCAGGCGCATTTAGCCAAATGTATCAAAGGCATCAAGTTATTGCTTACCTGCTTACCAATACCTATAGCGACCCGCAACGCCAGCTATTATACACCAACCCGGATATTACCGTGATGATGTTTGCTGACGAGGCCGAAAAAGAACTTGGCGCGGCTTATAAAAATCTATCTTATAATACCGATAAAAGCAAAAAAGATAACTGGGCAAATGCTGCCGAAACATTTTATAGTCTTTCGCAACTGGTGGCCTTTAAGGTTTTGTACTTACTGGAAGGCTTCGCTTACTTTCAGCTCGCCGACAGCGGCACTTTTCCCTTATCGAAAGACAAATCGGATAAGCAGCAGCCCAATGTGCCTACACGGACAGCTACGATGAACGCCGCTATTCAAAATTTCATGGGTAATTATGCCAAAAAAGGCGATCCGTATTTTGTAGCGCCGACAATCCAAACTGGTGCCATCACCAACTGTATTTACCAGTTTCCCGAAAACAAATTCAAATTTATAGCAACGCTATATTATTACCTGCCTGCGGTTAAACCTGTTTACTGGCCCAAAAGCAAAACAAACCCTAATCCGCCTTACGAAAGCGGATATAGCATAACAATAACCACCCAGGAGCTTTATCAGAAACGGTATGTTTTGAGCGTAAAAAACGAGGGGCCCAAAGGATCTATTTTTTTTGACAGCCGCCCATCACACATGAAATTTGACACCCGATATCCCCGGGAAGGGATTATGCCACCTTATTACCGGGCTTTATTTACCACCAACGATGGCTTAAACAACGGCGAGTTTAAAATAACGGAAAACGTGTACCTGTTTACAATTTCGGTAAACAATGGCGGTCCGGAGTGGCTTGTTATTGGGTCAGCAGAAAGCGGAAAACTCGGGAATATTTGGTATAACGATGGCACAAACTGGAAAGAAGGAAATTATGAAATTATGTTTACCAATACTAATAATGCGACGTGGATAAAGACGTAGTGTGTATTAACTTAACGGAAACTCAGGGTCAGTTCAATTATAAAAACTAAACAGTCAGCCGGACAGCTTGATCAATTCATTAATCGCCTAACAATTGTTAAAACAATATTAACCCAGCGTAGGGCTGTTTTATATTTTTATACACCAAATTAAATAAAGTGAATAAACGAATTTATGTTTTATTGATCAGCCTGTTGGTTACTGCCACGTGTTTTGCACAGCCGGGTTTTGTTAAAGTTAAGAGTACGCATTTTAGTATTGATGGTCAGCCGTACCGGTATATCGGCACCAATTACTGGTACGGTGGTTTGCTGGCCACCAATGGCGATGCGGGCAAAAAACGCCTGAAAACAGAGCTGGATTTCATGAAAGCGCATGGCGTAACCAACCTGCGGGTTATGGTGGGCGCTGAGGGGCTGACGGACTATAAATTCCGCACGCCAAACGAAAAGGTTTTACAACCCGAAGCAGGAAAGTTTGATGAAAAGATAATGACCGGGCTGGATTACCTGCTTAACGAAATGAGTAAACGCAACATGAAGGCCGTGCTGCATTTCACCAATACGTGGGAATGGAGCGGCGGTATCGGTCAGTATTTAAAGTGGAATGGTTATGGCGAGCAGCCTTATCCAAAAGGGTCCGGGTATTATGCCTGGGACAAATTGCAGCAATACATAAGCCAGTTTTATACTTGTCAGCCTTGTATGGATGAACTGGACACCTATATAAAGTATGTTTTGCACCGCACCAACAGCCTGAACGGGAAAAAATATACCGATGATAATGCCATTATGGCCTGGGAAATTATTAATGAACCCCGCCCCATGACCAAGGCTGCTACCCCTGCTTTTGAGGCATGGATGAAGCATGTTTCGGCATTGGTAAAATCAATCGATAAAAATCATTTACTAACCACCGGCAGCGAAGGCGATATTGCCACCGACTATGATATGGATGCGTACAAAGCCATTCACGCCGATAAGAATATTGATTATCTCACTATCCACATCTGGCCCAAAAACTGGAGCTGGTTTAAGGATACCGCTATTAACGCCAGTTACAAAAACATCACAACGATGGCGGGCGCCTACGAAAGCAGGCACCTGGAAGTGGCGAAGCAACTGAACAAACCCCTGGTTATTGAAGAGTTTGGCCTGCCGCGCGATCTGCATGTTTACACCTTAAGTGCAACAACCTATAACCGCGATCATTTTTACGATTTCATCTTCAATAAAGTATTAACCAACCCGGATATAGCAGGCTGTAACTTTTGGGCGCTGGGCGGCACAGCAAGGCCCATAACAGGACAAACTTTTTGGAAAGATGGCGATGAATTTATGGGAGACCCAGGCGGCGAAGAGCAGGGATTAAACTCGGTATTTGATTCAGACAAAACCACCTGGGCGGTCATCAGCCGGTATGCTAACGCGATAAAATAGCTTTATTGAGCTATAAGCGGAAAGCTGAAAGCAGAAAGCTCATAACGAGATAAGTAGTGACATCAAACTAAAAAAGCCTTCTGAGTGGTTGTAAATAAAATGTGCTGAAGCATCTTTCGGACTTCCGGACTTTTCCGACTTTCGGACTTCTTACATCAATTCCTTATCTTTTTTCTCGTGATAAGTTTTGTAGGCGAGATAATAAAAAACCAGGCACATCACTATATTGAGTGCAATACCGGTATTATTCAGGATCGTTGAATTGGTGACCAGTTTGTAAATAACCAGCAGCAGCGATAGTGTGCCGGCAACAATATAAAGGGCCAGGAATTTGGGGTTCATAATACGTTATTTATTGGTTAAACGCTTTTATAAATGTAACGTTTTCCAATCGTATAAATGATACCGCGGGAAATCTTAAAAGTAGTGTTATAATGATCTACCCACAATCAAATTGTTGATGGTTTAGGTTTTTCTGTATTAATAACGATCAAATCCTTCAGCAGCTACATCAGCAGGATAAGTTTTGTACGCCAGGTAAAAGAAAAACATATCAGGAATTGATATTGCTAAAACGGCAACAAGGTCTATTTCGTTAAGGTTACTTAAAACGTTATAAAGTAATACTAATAATCCGGCTACACCGAGGGTCAGATACAAAGGGCGAAATTTTGGGTTCATGATCTTTTAAAAATTAATAAAATTGAAAACTGTTCAGCGCTTCTTATTGCTGATGAGGGTTTTACGTTGAAAAAAATAAAAAGATTGTTTTTTTATTGAAATGTTTTCAACATCACATTTTTGTTACAAAAACAAGCCTGGTGTCACAAAATGATAAGCTACTAAAGTGAAAGACATTAAAGAAAAGCCGGGGTACGACGGATAGTATATTCCTTAAAAATTGGAATAATTAGTAATTGGAAACTTTACGTTGTTGATAACTTTGTTGCCGCCTGGAATCGGGTTCAGGAGGATACGTTTTATAAGCGAGGAAAAAGAACACCAAATCGGGGACTGCAATAAACAATATGTGAACGGGGTCGATTTCCGATAAATCGGAAATATTGGAGAATATGTAATAGAATAATAAAACAAGGCCTGCAGCACCAATAATCAGGTATAAATAACGAAGTTTAGTGTTCATAACATATTCATTTAAAGCGAAAAAGATCAACGTATAAGGACGTCGAAATTCCTTTTACGTTGATCTTTCAAAAAAGATGCCTGTTTAAATAAATTATTTCAGTTCGTATTTTGGCGGCACATTTTTTTCTCTTTTAAATATGATTGCGGCCAACGGTGGTATCTCTATTTTTATCGAATTTTCGCGACCATGCCAGTTAACCGTTTCTGTTTTAACGGGTTTTGGATTATCCAGCCCGCTTCCCCAGAATTTTTTAGCATCCGAGTTAAATATCTCCGCCCATTTACCGGTTGCATTTACGCCCACGCGGAAATCGTGATGCGGCATTGGCGTCATGTTTAAAATAATTACCAGGTCATTGGCCTCATCATTACCCTTACGGTTGTAAATGAGTATCGAATCGTTCGCGTTGCCGCCATCAACCCATTCAAAACCATTGGCATCAAAGCCTTTTTCGTATAAGGCCGACTCATCTTTATACAGCTGATTTAACGATTTGATCACCTCCTTTATCCCCTGGTGATTTGGATATTCCAGCAAATACCAGTCTAATGATCTTTCAAAATTCCATTCGGTTCCCTGGCCAAACTCGGCGCCCATAAACAGCAATTTGGAACCCGGGTGGGTAAACATATAGCTATACAACAGGCGTAAATTGGCAAACTGCTGCCATTCGTCGCCCGGCATTTTACGCAGCATGGAGCCTTTGCCATAAACTACCTCATCATGTGAGAATGGCAGCATAAAGTTTTCCGTAAACGCGTAAATCAAACTAAAAGTAATTTGGTTGTGGTGATATTTACGGTAGATGGGATCGTTTGAAAAATATTTGATGGTATCGTGCATCCAGCCCATCATCCATTTCATACCGAAGCCAAGGCCTCCTGTGTAAACAGGCCGGCTCACACCGGTAAACGACGTTGATTCTTCCGCAATGGTTTGCACATCAGGGAAGTTGCTGTACACGACCTCGTTAAATTCCTTTAAAAACGATATGGCTTCCAGGTTTTCGTTACCGCCGTAAATATTGGGTTCCCATTCACCGTGGTTACGTGAGTAATCCAGGTAAAGCATGGATGCAACCGCGTCAACACGCAGGCCGTCCACATGGTATCTATCGAGCCAGAATACTGCATTACTGATTAAAAATGCACGTACCTCGTTGCGGCCGTAATTAAATATATACGATTTCCAATCCGGGTGAAAGCCTTTGCGCGGGTCGGCGTGCTCATACAGGTGCGAGCCATCAAACTTGTACAACCCGTGTGCATCACCAGGGAAATGCGATGGCACCCAATCCAAAATAACACCAATGCCGGCCTCGTGCAGTTTTTCAACCAGGCTCATCATTTGTTGTGGCGTACCATAACGTGCCGATGCCGCAAAAAAACCGGTGATCTGGTATCCCCAGCTCGGGTAATACGGGTGCTCCATCAACGGCATAAACTCTACGTGCGTAAAGCCCATTTCTTTAATGTAAGGCACCAGTTTATCTGCCAGCTGATCATACGTTAAAAACTCATCAGGGCTTTCAGGGTTACGCGCCCACGACCCCACATGCATTTCGTAAACCGACCATGGCTTATCCAAAGCATTATGGCGATGGCGATCCTTCATCCAGGCCGCATCCTTCCATTCGTAAAAGGTATCTGCTATAATGGATGCCGTACGCGGGGCTACTTCCCAGCGCAGGGCAAACGGATCGGCTTTCTCCAGGTCCTCGCCGGTAGTTGAGTTGATAAAATATTTATAGATCTCGCCATTGCCAACGTGAGGTATAAATCCTTCCCATATCCCCGATCCGTCCCAGCGAACGTAAAGTGCATGCGACGCTTTATCCCATCCGTTAAAGTTGCCTATCACCGATACATAATTTCCATTTGGCGCCCAAACCGCAAAATAAGTCCCGATTACGCCGTTAAATTCAATGACATGCGACCCCAGCTTTTCATACAATTTAAAATGCTTGCCCGATTTAAACAGGCCGATATCAAAATCGGTAAAGCGGCTGTAAACCTCTACATTTTTCATAGCAGTAGTTGCTGCGGCACTATTTTTAGCGGCTGCAGGTGATTTTGCCTTTGCCGCCACAGGTTTTTTTGTTTTGGGGGCGGTTTCAGAAACGGCAGGTTTTTCTGCCTTAGCAGCTCCGGTGGCTTTTTTAGCCGCAGGTTTAGCTTTTTTTACAGCTACCGGTTCGGCAGGTGTTTCATTTTGGGTGTCAATTTTCTTCTTCGCCATATATTTTGGCCCAAATGGGCTTTAACTGTTAAACTTTTCTATTTCAAATAATACCTGTTGTATGCCTTTCAGTGGAATCCTAATCCAATCGGGCCTGCCATTTAATTCATACCCCAACTCATAAACCGATTTTTCCAATAAATGCAACTGCAGCAAAAAATTAAGCTCGGTGCGGTTCCCAAATATACCTGTAATATTCCCTATGGTTTGCATATAAGCATCCAGGTAGGCATCGGTTATTAGTTTGTACCACCTATCAGCAGCTTTTTGCAGCCGCAACGGGTTAATTGCCTTGGTTTCGCTGCTAAAATATAACTTGGCGCAAACTGCGTAGTGAAATGAGCGGATCATACCCGCAACATCCTTCAGCGGCGAATGTTTTATTTTTCGGTCGGTGATTGAGCTTTCCGGCTCTCCTTCAAAGTCAATGATCAGGTAGTCGGAACCGGTAAAGAGCACCTGCCCCAGGTGGTAATCGCCATGTATGCGGATGCGCGATGACTTGAGATCGTTGGTTGCTATCTTTTCAAAAAAGTGCCTGATTACGGTTTCGCTGTTGATAAAATCATCGGCCAGTTGTTTGGCATTACTATCCAGCCGGGCGTAATTTTCTTTTAATAGGGTGATGCGTTTATCGAGCAGTTTACCCAGGTGGTTTTGCAAAAACTTGATATACTCATCGTTAAATGCTTCCGGCTTAAAGGCTGCATTTTTTTTGTCGGATAATAAAGCCAGGTGCATTTCGGCGGTGCGTTTGCCCAGCAGTTCAACCTTTTCAAATACCTCGTCGTGTATGCTGAAAAACTTATCGACAAACATAAACAGGAAGGTATTTAAATCATCCCCCGTAGCCACCCAGCTATCCGATTTGCTGGCCACCTTTTGCATCATCAGCCCCAGCGTTACGGGCGGGGTGCTTGGCCGTTCGTAAACCACGCTGCCGCAATAGGCTGGGATATTTTTGAAACCACCGGTTTCCGTTAAAAACTGCAGCATTTCAACCTCGGGGTTTATCTCCCTGAATAATTTGCGGTAAAGCTTAAAGAAGTATTTATTGCCGTAAATGAGCGATGAGTTGCTTTGCTCCAAATCAGGAATCACACACAGGTAACCCATGTTTTCATCGGTATTGGCTAAGCCTTTACCTTTGTGGTAAGTTAATGAGCCTTTTTCTTGTTTGGTTTTTACGTTGCCCCAAATATCTTCGAACAACTGCCGCTGAAATCTGAAATCGTAAATGGCGTCAATCAGCCAGCCGGGTTTGCCATCGGCAGTTATCCGGGTGATAAAGGCTTTATGGTTTAACTGTCCCAGCAGTTCATAATCATCCGGTACAAAGGATACCGGCATGGCGTATTTTTCCTCATCGCCGTAGGTATAGCCAATATGCAATATTACCAGGTATGCCAGCCCATCTTCTATGGGCATATTTAGCAGTTGCTGTACTTTTAAAAACTTTATCATACGCGCCTTGCCTGCAAACCAGCGGCATTTGCGCATGTAATCGTAAAATACATTTTGTTCAAGGTGGGCAATGGCATCCTGGTCATGTGCAAAATCCTTCCAGGGCTTGCTAAGCACTACTGAACTATTATTGCCGATAACATCTATGGTCCTCATTTTCCAGCCTTTATATTTCTATCTTGAATAAATGTACGGGTAAATCGTATGGATTCAGCTCAATATAATTCCATTCCTGGTTCCATATATAACTGCGGCCGGTTAATATATCATAAGCCGTAAAATCTTCATTCGGGAATACACCCAATTCATGCAATGGCGTCTTCAAATGCCCAAACTGTTTGTTATAAGGGTCCAGGTTTACTACACAAATGATGTGGTTATCGCCCGATTTTTTATAATAAGCCAGCATCGAGTCGTTATCTATCTCACAAAAACTGATGTTATTGGTGCTTTGCAGGGCAGGATTTACCTTTCGGGCGGCATTTACGCGGGTGATCACATCGGTAAGTTTGTTCCGTTTTTCCCAGTCCCAGTGCCGCACTTCGTATTTTTCGGAATTGAGATATTCTTCTTTTCCGGGATACGGATCGTGGTACATCAACTCATAAACGGGACCAAAGATGCCGTAGTTTGATGATAGCGTTGCCGCCATAAAATACCGCGTAATAAAGCTGGGCTCCCAGCCACCCTGTAACGAATACGGATTAATGTCATGCGTATTTGGCCAAAAATTGGGACGGTAGTAGTCTTTCATTTCGGTTTGGGTGAGCTCGGTCATATACTCTATCAGTTCTTGCTTGGAGTTGCGCCAAACGTAATAGGTGTATGACTGTGTATAGCCCAGTTTGGCCAGTTCTTTCATCACCTTGGGCTTGGTAAAAGCCTCGGACAGAAAAATGGTGCCGGGGTATTGCTTTTGCACTTCGGCAATGCACCATTCCCAAAAATTAAATGATTTGGTATGCGGATTATCCACCCGGAAAATGCGGATACCCTGTTCGCACCAGTAGGTCAATATGCTTTTTAGCTCTTTCCACAGGTTTTGCCAGTCGTCATTCTCAAAATTGATGGGCAAAATATCCTGGTATTTTTTAGGCGGATTTTCGGCATATTGCACCGTGCCATCCGGGCGCCATTTAAACCATTTTGGATGTTGTTTAACGTAAGGATGATCAGGCGAGCACTGGATAGCAAAGTCCATCGCCACTTCCAGGCCGTGGGCTGCCGCTTCTTTTATAAGATGTTTAAAATCCTGCAAAGTGCCCAGGTCTTTTAAAATATCTTTGTGACCACCTTCTTCGGAGCCAATGGCATATGGAACACCGTCGTCGCCGGGCAAGGCCTTTACCGCATTGTTTTTGCCTTTGCGGAAATTGTGACCGATGGGATGCACCGGCGGAAAATAAAGCACATCGAAACCCATTTCGGCTATGCGGGGCAACAAGGCCTCGCAATCTTTAAAAGTGCCGTGCTTCCCTTCAACCAGCGATGCCGACCGCGGGAAAAAACAATACCAGCTGCTGAATCCTGCTTTATCGCGGTCTACATAAGCCTTTAATTCGCGACTGTATGTTGTGGCATTTTCAAGATTTGGGTATTGTTGGATGAGGTAGTGAATTTCAGCGCCAAGCACCTCATTAACAGCCGCTTCGTATTTACTTTGATCGCGCAGCAGCGCCACTATTTTGCCTATTTTTTTCTGATCGGCTTTAGTGGCCGATGGGAGCATCCATTCCAGCAAATCGGCGCCTATCAGTAATTCAACTTCCAGGCGTTGTGCATCCTGGTATTTTTTGATGAAGCCATGGTGCCAGGTATCGGCATGATCCACCCAGCCGGTTACGGTGTAATGGTAAAATCCTGTTTTGGGGAGATCGAAATTTGCAAACCACCTGTCGTTATTAAAATGGTGCATCGGCACATACGACCATTTTTTCTCATTTTCGTGCCTGTATAACAGGCGTGCACCAATATGATCGTGGCCATCGGTAAATACATCCGCCTCAACCCTTACGGTATCGCCGGCAACTTTTTTTATATAAAATCGCCCTGCGTCAATTTCAGGTGTTACGTGTTCAACAATAACCCTTTGCAAGCCTTGTTCAGTCATTTGGTCAGGAAGGTTTATTTTCGGTTTTATAATTTATTGGTATATCAGCTTACAAAGCGCGAATCACCGACCATTAAAACTATTGCCATTTCGATCGTATGAAGAAACTTTATAACCTTGCATGGTTGTGATGCGAGGTGTATAAGTTTTCTCAATCGTTCGAAATGACTTCGTTTTTTCTTCTCTCTTAGTCGATCGTTAACTGCGTAAAATTCTTTCTCAGCCTTAAATTTAATATTTTGTCTTTACCAAAGGTAAAGTCTTTAACTTCTTTATTATCAGCAACTATGCGTGTTGGTTTAAACGGCAGCCCCACAATATTAAACTCATAGTTTTCATAGCGCGGGGTGTATAATCCTTCCATGCTTTGTTGTATGGTTAGCTTATTATTTTTGCCGTTTACTACAAATTTCTTTTCGAGGTAGATGTCCTGCTCGTAGGCAAATGTTTCGCCGTAGTCTTCAAACAGGAAGGAATTTACTTCGTAGTCGCTGTAGTAAATATTCAGTTTTACTTCTTCAATTTCTTTTTCGCCAACATATTGCATTACCGGGTATTCGGGTATCACCGATCCGGCTTTAACAAACAACGGAATGGTGTCCAGTGGCGTTGGCACTTCAACTTCTTTCCCGCCTTCCAGCACCTCGTTGGTCCAGAAATTATACCATTTTCCTTTAGGCAGATATACTTTCCTGCTTTTGCAGCCGGGGGTTAACACGGGGCAAACCAAAATTTTATCGCCATAGGTAAACTCATCCTGCCTGAAGTGGTTGCTGATCTCCTCCTGCTCCTGCATTACTACAGGCCTCAAAATCGGGAAGCCATAACGATGATGTTCCCAAAAAATCGAATATAAATAAGGCAATAAGCGGTATCTTAATTCAATAAACTTGCGGTTGATAGCAGTATAGGGTTCGCCGAAGCTCCATGGCTCGCGTTCTTTGGTATCGCCGGCTGAGTGTGCCCGCATAAATGGCGAAAATGTGCCCATCTGGATCCAGCGTGTAAACAGCTCGCCGTCAGGCTCGCCGCTAAACCCCCCAATATCGGTTCCGCAAAATGAAATGCCGGAAATCGACAAACGCTGGCACTGGATATTGCCCAGTTGCAAATGCTCCCATGATGCCACGTTATCCCCCGTCCAAACGGAAGAAAAGCGCTGCACGCCAGAATAGCCCGCCCTGGTTATGGTAAAGGGCCGTTTGTTCTTCATTAATTTACGCAAGCCATCATAAGTGGCGCGCACCATTTGCATTCCGTATACGTTATGGGCCTTGCGGTGCGATCCGCGGTAACCATCGTACTGGTGGCGTACATCGTCCGGAAATGTTCCCGAACCAAATACCGCCGGTTCGTTCATATCGTTCCACACGCCAGCAACGCCCATCTGTACCAATTCATCAAACAAACCACCCCACCATGCGCGAACATCGGGGTTGGTAAAATCAGGGAACTGACATCGGCCTGGCCATACGTGGCCCTCCATAAAATAATCGTCGCTGCGGCGACAGAAATGCCTTTTTTCCTTACCTTCTTTAAATACCGCATAATTGTCGTCCACCCTGATCCCGGGATCAATGATAACCACCGTTTTAAAACCATCGGCAGCCAGTTCTTTAATCATCCGTTTGGGATCGGAAAAGTATTTGCGGTTCCAGGTAAAACACCTGTAACCATCCATATAATCGATATCAAGATAGATACCGTCACAAGGAATTTTATTTTCGCGGAATCCGTTGGTTATCTTTTTCACCTTGGCCTCGGGGTAATAGCTCCAGCGGCATTGGTGATAGCCCAGCGCCCAAAGCGGTGGCATAGGATGCGTGCCGGTTAAAATATGGTAGCTTTTCACCACATCCATCATGTGCGGGCCATGGATATAATAATATTGCAACTCGCCGCCATCGGCCCAAAAACTTGTTTTGGTCGGGTCTTCAGCGCCGAAGTCAAAATGCGCCTTAAAGGTGTTATCAAAGAAAATGCCGTGCGCAATACCCTCATTTACACTGATATAAAATGGAATACTGCGATAAAGCGGATCCTGGTTCCAGGCAAATGAATAGGCGTCGGTATTCCAGTTTTTTAGCCTTTTGCCGCGCAGGTTAAGCTCGGTAGGCTTATCGCCAAGCCCGAAAAAGCTTTCGTTGGTATCGCATGTTTTTGTACAAAAAACATAATAGCCGCCAAATTTTACATTTTCTTCCCAGTGCATGGGTACGGCATCGGAACTTGTTATATGATCCTGGCGATCGGAAAATGAAATGAAAAAATCTTTTTTGCGGATGTGACAGTTTACCACGCTGGTTGAAACACAGTACTCAAATTCGTTTTCGGCCAGGGTAAAAATAACAGCTTTTGGCTCAAGCTTTGGCACTGCGTATGAAAAGTCGTCTAAAAAAACACTGTGCGGGGCCAATCGCACCCGGATAATTTCATTGGTAACTACAACAACCTCAACCCTTGCGTCTCCATCCGAGAAATAAAACTTGTTGTCCAATTGCTGGACGTTTTTTGGTACCCCGAGATATTTTTTTATGATCGGCTTAATTCCATCAGCGGGGTTATTAAGGTGATGAAACTCTTCTTCTTCTTCAATTAAACTATTAGCTATCAGCTCCGGATTTAGTATATTCTCTTCCATTCAAAATTATTACTCGCCACAAATATGTTCATTGTGTATCTATTACGCAATATAAGAAATACACTTTATTAATAACCATAAACGTGCCAACAAAAAAACTGTTTATTTTACAATTGTAAATTGGCGCCGGGCGTTTCAATTATCTGTATTTTTTTGCCATCCTCAACAAATAACACCGATATAGCTGCCAAAAACATAAATACGCCTGCAATTACCAATGCGTAAATTGCATGGTTGTTATAAATATACTTTACAATAGGGCCGCCGATTACGCCATTTACAATTTGTGGGAAGGTGATAAAAAAGTTAAAAATGCCCATGTAAACGCCAATTTTACGCGCCGGGATGGAGCTTGCTAAAATGGCATAAGGCATAGCCAGGATGCTGCCCCAAGCCAAACCGATACCCACCATAGGGAGGATAAGCAGGTAATCGTTCTGAATAAAAAATATGGATATCAATCCGATTCCACCCATTGTGAGCGAAAAAGCATGCGTTTTTTTACGGCTGGTTTTACTTACAATTTTTGGCAGCAACAGTGCATATATTGCCGAAACGGCATTGTAAACACCGAACAGCACACCTACCCAGTTTCCTGCATTATTATACGCCACCGATGAGGTGTCGTTTGCCTTAAGGTGATAGACATGATCGGCAATTGCCGGCGTGGTAAATACCCACATGGAAAACAACGCGAACCATGAAAAAAACTGCACAACACCTAATTGCTTCATCGTTTTAGGCATAGTTGCCAGGTCATGAAATATTTCGCCGATACCGCTTCGCTTTACTTTTTCTTCTGCTTCCGGTTCATGAAATTTTGCATACTCCTCGGGTGGGTATTCCTTTGTGCGGATAACTGTCCATACAATACTCGCAATTAAAACCGCGCCACCTATGTAAAAAGAGTACAAAAGATTATTGGGCACAATACCGGGGTCGGCAGTTTTGGCCACTCCCCACCAATTAGCAAAAACATAGGGCAACCATGAACCAACTACCGCGCCCACACCAATAAGACAAGTTTGCATGGAAAAACCCGTAGTATGTTGGCTATCAGGCAAATTATCGGCAACCAGGGCCCTGAACGGCTCCATGGCCACGTTAAATGAGGCATCCATTATCATCAGCATACCTGCTCCCACTACAATAGGCGGAATAAGAGCTGCCAGCAATGATGAATTCGGCATAAAGAACAAAGCAAGCCCCGATAAAATGGCCCCCGTTAAAAAATACGGACGCCTGCGGCCAAGCCGGTTCCAGGTACGGTCGCTATAATGACCAATTATCGGTTGAATGATCATCCCCGAAATTGGAGCAGCCAGCCAAAACCACGACAAATGTTCAACATCGGCCCCAAAAGTTTGCAGGATACTACTGGCATTGCCTGTTTGCAGCGCAAAGCCAAATTGAATACCCAGGAAGCCGAAACTCATGTTAAAAATCTGCCAAAAACTCATTTTCGGTTTTTGGAGAATGCCGGTTGTTGCCATAATTTATTTAGTTCAATAGTTTATTGGTTATTGCATTGTCTGAACTTGAATTTATGGAATTTATCGAATTAAAGAATTTTACCTCTATAAATTCTAAAAATTCCTCAATTCCACAAATTCGAGTTCAGACAGCTAAAATTGAAGCAACATCCCGCCTGAGGCCGGTAATGTTAAATCAATTCCGTTATTTATATCATTTGTATTAAACTTAGCGCCGCTTAACAGGTCGGTAAACTGTTTGCTGCCTGATAAATTGAGTTGCTTTAACAGGTCATCGGGCAGTTTAACCTGTATTTTGCGTTCGCTACGGTTAAAATTGGTTATCACTAATATACGTTGTTTATCGGTATATCTAAGGAAGATGTATAAATGTTGGTCGAAATCCGGCTGATGCTCATTGGCCAGCATCAACTCCCAAAATTTGCCGCAATTTAACGCCTCGTTATTATGCACAGCGTTTAACAATGCGCCGTAAAAATTTCTTAAATTTTTCTGACTGTCAGATAAGCCGCCGCCATCAAACGAGCCGTTATTCATCCATTTCTGGTGCTCGGGAATGCCCCAATAATCGAATATGCTGGTGCGGCCATCATCGCTGCTAAAACCTTCGGTGCCTTTAGCGGGCTCGCCCACTTCCTGCCCAAAATAAACCATTACCGGCCCGGTTGAAAGGGTTGCACTAACAATCATTCCCGGTACTGCCAGCCATGGGTCGCCCGCAAAATAGGGCGATGCAATTCGCTGTTCGTCATGGTTTTCCATAAACCGGAGCATATGTTCATCAATGCCTTTACAGTCGCGGTTCCAAACCTGGTTAATATCCCAGGTGGTTGCGTTGTGCTCATCGCGGGTAAGGCGTTTTATGGCATCGTACACGCCAACCTTATCATACAAATAATCGAACTTGCCAGTATAGATGTATTTTTGATAAAGCGCCCTGTCGTAAGCCTCGCCGATAAACACCAGGTCGGGGTGTTTGGCTTTTAGCTTAGGGATAACCCAGCCCCAGAACTCGAAGGGCACCATTTCGACCATATCACAACGAAAACCATCAACGCCTTTTGCGCTCCAGTAATCTAAAATGTCGTACATTTTGTTCCATAGCGGTGGTATAGGGTCAAAATGCGGGGTGCGACCATTTAGATAATCCACCCCATAATTCAATTTCATGGTCTCGAACCAGTCGTTTATGCCGGGGCTGGCGCTAAAAACATCGTTTCCTGTAGCTTTGGCCGGGCTT
>Ga0206865_1011_pt2 | contig 59048 bp, 47 predicted proteins | sample Alteio_BWOrgCont_39_FD_152628 | JGI IMG/M metagenome (GOLD analysis project Ga0206865, IMG submission 152628) | Enriched cells from forest soil in Barre Woods Harvard Forest LTER site, Petersham, Massachusetts, United States -... | ecosystem: Environmental > Terrestrial > Soil > Temperate forest >...
ACGGGTGATATCTCGGCAATTTTCAAAAAAGTATTTTAATGAACTGTAATAAATATCAGCCCAATATTCTGTATTCCACGCATCTTCCGGTACAGTTTTAGTGATTTCATTCAATCTATCTGCAAAAATCTTTTCAAGATCTTGGTGTTTAATGGGAGGAATTTCGAAAGGTAATTGCACAATTTTTTCGACCAGCTCTTCACCACCACTTCCGTCTATTTTATTGATGGCGTGAACAACTTGCTCTTTATCAAGTGCGAGCAAATAGGTGGTATTAGCATAATCACCCATCGATTTAACGATCTGAAAAATTTGTTTTATTTCATGATCATAAAGTCGAGAAATGTTATCAATGATAATGATGATTTTATGTTGCTGATTACTTAGTAACTCATTTAGTTCTGCTTTGACAAGAGTCAGATCTCGTCCTGATTCCCAGGCATATACTTCTTCGCGACCTCGAAATGTTAGCCGTTCAAACCATGAACGTTTAGTGCGAAGTACTTTTGGTATGGGTTGATGGGTGAAAAATGAAACATATAATTCTAATAAATGAATAATGCGGCTAGATTGTTTAAGATAGGACACGCCCCGCATTGCAGAAGATAAGCGACGGAAAAAACTATAGATTAATTGATTTTGCCCCGAATAACTCCATGCACTGAAATTAAGAATGATCGGTTTTTCTTCATCTAACATATTGCTTGCGGCAAAATTTAATTCTTCGAGTACGAGATTAATGACTGACGTTTTACCTACACCCCAACCGCCATACAATCCTATCACCAAGCTTGACGGATCTTTGTGATCTAGCACACATCGTGCTAAGTATTTGGCGAATATAGACCTTTCCAGTCTGTCCTGATCACTTTTCAAGATGGGACGGTCAGCATCAAACACAGGTGCGCTCCTTCATATTTGACTATTAGCCCCCTATCAACGATTATAGCAACTTTTCATCGCTGCCTTAATTTCAACACATTTTCAAAAGGTTACCGCTAGTGCAAGCATATAATGAGGCAAAAAAAAGATGTGCATGGCAGGAAGCCTTATCTGATCTCATCACAGATCCAAAGGAATTATTGACATTGCTACATCTTGACCCAGGCTTACTGGAAGCAGCGCGCGCGGCTGTGCAACAGTTCCCGCTCAAAGTTCCCCGCGGTTTTGTTGCACGCATGCAAAAGGGCAATCCCAACGATCCACTCTTGAAACAAGTTTTGCCATTAGACTTAGAGTTATCTGTTACTCCTGGCTATGACAGCGATCCTCTACGAGAAAAAAAAGCAAATCCGATATCAGGCTTGTTGCATAAGTATCATGGACGTGTGTTAGTCACATTAACCAGTGCTTGTGCTGTGCATTGCCGATATTGTTTTCGTCGGTATTTTTCTTATGACGATAATAATCCTGGTATGAGAGGCTGGGAAAAAATATTTAACTATATTCGAGAAAATGAAAGTATTAGCGAAGTGATTTTGAGTGGCGGTGATCCCCTTGCGGTTAGCGATAAATTGCTGTCGTTATTTAGCGAGCAATTAGCAAGGATTCCACATGTCAAACGCCTTCGTATTCATACACGACTTCCTATTGTGTTACCAGAGAGAATAACAGCAGAATTTACCCAATGGTTGACTCAGCTACCGTTTCATTCTGTCATCGTAATACATGCTAATCATCCACTCGAAATTAATGAGCAAGTGAAAAATGCATTACTTTCTCTGAGGAATACTGGAACCCTAATCTTGAATCAAAGTGTGTTGCTAAAAGGGATTAATGATGAGGCAAATATATTAATCGAATTGAGCGAAACTTTATTTGCAGCAGGTGTTGTACCTTATTATTTGCATGTACTGGATAAAATACAGGGCGCAGCGCATTTTGATTTTGCTGAGAGTAGAGCCTGTGAATTACATGCTGAGCTTAACAAACACCTGCCTGGCTATTTGGTACCAAGATTGGTACGTGAAGAATCAGGGAAACCTGCTAAGACGTTTATTAGTTATTAGGTATCCGTGAATCTACAGCAACTCGGTGAATCTAAGGCCGGATCGCTCAATTTTTGATTAAAAATAGGTTTATTGTCTATTTACATAGTTAAATTATCGCATTCGTGCCCAACCACTGTTTCTAGGTTAAAAGGGTAGAGACACTCATTTTTTACTGCATCAGGTTACTCGCTTTAAGAAAAGCAAGCGTATAATAAAAATTAAGAAGCAAGGAGGCGCAATATGAATAAGTTACTTAAACGGACTTTTTTATATGTGGCTCTGGTAATAGCGATCAACTCTAGCTATGCATGGAACATTGGATCTAAGGGCAGAGTAAATGGCCCCTCTATTCATAGCACCTATTTTATCACCTCGAATAATTCGTCTTTTCCTGTTCATGCTCAAGCCTATGTAGGAAAGTTCATCAATGGTACTTGCCAATACAATGCCATTTATGATCTTGGTACCGAGATATTGAAAACCGGAGATTTTATTGACATCGATGCATTTGAACTCAAATCTGTGATCGGTACAAGGTACACTTGCATGACAATTTTCTATACTTACAAACAAATTGTCTTAGAGACTTTCCAATTAGGCACAGATGGTATCAATTACAATACCTCCCTTCCTGCAACATCGGAAGTGACTATCTTGTAGAACAGCTCAGTCTCTGTTTGGGAAACGCTGTCTGCGAACCGCTATTCCTGAATTTGCGACAATAAACTATCTAACTCAGCTAAGCTGCGATAGTGAATGACGACTTTGCCTTTTCCTTTTGCGTTGCAGTGAATGGCAACTCGTAATTTTAATTGTTTCGACAAACTTTCTTGGAGAGGCATAAGATCAGGATCGAGAGCGGATTGCTTATTATCGAGTGTGATGGGTGTTTGTAGACGACGCACGAGATTTTCCGTTTCACGAACGGATAAGCCACGTGCGACTATGATTTCCGCTGCTTCAATTTGCGCAGATTCAGGTAAAGTGATAAGAGTACGAGCATGGCCCATTTCGAGTAAACCACGTTCAAGCATGTTTCTCACTTTCTCTGGCAGAGCGAGCAAGCGCAATAAATTCGTTACACTCGTTCTGGATTTGCCAACGGCATCAGCGACTTGCTGATGTGTCATACCAAATTCTTTGAGCAGACGGTCAAGTGCCCCAGCCTCTTCAATGGAGTTTAAATTTTGGCGCTGAATGTTTTCAATGAGTGCAATGGCTATCGCTGCTTCATCAGGGATATGACGAATAATAACAGGGACTTCGTTTAAGCCAGCGAGTTGTGCTGCATGCCAACGCCTTTCGCCAGCAACTATTTCGTATTTAGAACCGACTGGTCGTACGATAAGAGGCTGGATAATGCCTTGAGAACGAATCGACTTAGCCAAATCTTCTAAAGCTTGCGAGTCCATTTCGCGTCGGGGCTGATATTTACCACGTTGGATATGATCAACTGATAGCTGTGAAAGCTTTTCTTGAGATGGATTAGCGGTATCAACAACATGTTGAGTTTCTGGGCTTGTATAAGCAAGCAAGGCATCTAATGATTTACCTAGACCACGTTTTTTTACCATAATGGAATCCTGTATGCTAGGTCGTAACAAATACAGCTACAGCCGCAATTTTCGGTGAAGTGCAGAATATCATCATTATCTTGCGACTAGCGCCATGGATGAGCGCGGGATGGTACATGGATGTACCATTGGAGCAAGATAATGATGATATTCTGCACTTCACCGAAAATTGTGGCAAATACAGATGTCATCTTAATCAAACATCAGGAGAAATGGAATGACATTGCCTCCCGTTATCCGGATTTTTTTCGCTATTGATCTGCCATTATCAACCAAGGAGAGGTTAGGGCAGTTTATCGGCATGCTCAAGAAAAAATCAAAGTCTAAAGCTATACGCTGGACTAAGCCAGAAAATTTACATATTACTTTACAATTTTTGGCGGAAGTGCAAACTCCGCACTTATCAACACTAATTGATAAAGTTAAAGTAGAAATGACAGGCGCAATGAAAAGTACGAGGCTGACATTCGGATCCTTACATTTGTTTCCAAGTCCTTATCGTCCTCGTGTCATTGTGTTAGAGGTGACTCCTCAAGGCAATTTGGCTAAGTTGGCAGAATCAATAGGTAGAGGGATTAAAGCATCCCATTATGAGATCGAAACTAGGCCATTTCGTGGCCACCTGACTCTGGGTAGAATCAAGCTGCCGCAAGATATAAACTTGGGTTTTCTCTCTGAATGCAAACTACCAACGTTTGAAGACGTTGATATTAAAGAAATAATACTCTTCCGTAGTGAGCCACAACCGGAAGGTTCGACATATACGGTGATAGAGCGAATAAGGTTAGAGCTCAAGCCTTAGGGAAATTATGAATAAAGTACAATTTCACGTCATTAAAGATCCTGTCCACGGAACCATGCAATTTACTTCAGTCGAAGATGCTTGGATCAAACCGTTTGTGGATAGCTCAAATTTTCAGCGTTTGCGTCATATTAAGCAACTTGGTCTAGGTGATTTTATTTTTCCGGGTGCTGTCCATACACGATTTAATCATTGTTTGGGTTGTTGTTATACAGCAAGCCAAATTGCACATAAAATTGGGTTAGCGGATGAAGAACGCCAGCTAGTCATGATTGCTTGTCTGTTACATGATATTGGTCATGGACCTTTTTCCCACGCATTTGAAGGAATATTTTACGCCAAATTAATCCGACATGAAGATTGGACGCCTTATTTTCTCGCTGATTATGGCAGCAAAGATTTTTTCAAACAATATAATCGGTTAAATCCCCGTTATCATCTTACTGAAGAAAAATTCCGTGTAATCGCAGAAATGATTATGCATAAACCTGCTACCAAAAATGTGCTGGCAGATATTGTTTCCTCACAGCTTGATGCAGACAGGTTAGATTATTTACTGCGCGACAGCCATTTTTGTGGTGTGCGCTATGGTGAATTTGATTTTCGTTGGATGCTGCATTGCATGGCGATCATTGAAACCAAAGAGGGTGAGCGATTAGGTATTACCCATAAAGGGATTGGGGTGGTTGAGCATTATCTCATGGCGCGACGCTTAATGACCCGCAACATTTATCATTCGCAAAAAAAATTAGCGCTGGAATCGTTATTAGTACAACTTTTGGCAAATTTGGCTGAAAATCTTGAATGCCATACTGCATACACGAATATTCGGCATTCGCGGCTAGGACAATTTCTCAGTGCAGCTAATGGGTTTAATCAAGCGGTGGAAAACGCACGTGATTCAGATGAATTAAAAAAAGAATTTATCGAGAAAAATTATCCAAATTATAAAGATCTCTGTGACTATGATGTATTTTCACTCATCAAACAATTAGCCGAGATCAATGAGAATCATCTCTGCGCGCAAATTGCTTTGCGGTTACAACATCGCAAAATGCCCAAAATTTTACGACTAGATCAGGTAGAATTAGCTGCAGTGGAAACTGAGCTGCAAGATTTTAAATTAAAATACCGAAAAGATTTTCAAGAGTGGCAACTGATGTTAATTCAAACACCGCATCGTTCTTATAGCGGTGAAGACGATCCTATTTTGGTGATCAATGAAAGAGGCGAAATGAAGCCTATCAGTGATTTTTCATTTATGATTAATGCGATTTCAGATCGACTTGAACATGTTGCTTTTCTTTGTGTAGATAAAATGATTGCAGAAGACAAACGGGTAACGGCATTAATAAAGCGCTTGCTGAGTGAAAAGTACGAAGCCGTAACAAGATAAGGGCTTGTCAAAAAATAACTTTCACTTTTAGCGCTCAGTGTGATGGTAGATTGAAACGTTTTGATTGAAAAAAATCGAAGGAATACTTGTGGTATTTCGAGATTTTTTGATTGAAAAACGTTTTCAAGATACCATTACAATGAGATGCTAAAAGTTAAAGTTATTCTTTGACAAGCCCTAAGGAAGTTATTCGGGCCACGTTCCTAAAAGGTGAAAATCAATGACAGTTCAAATAGTGATTCTTGCTGCTGGGCAAGGCAAGCGTATGCACTCCTATCTTCCCAAAGTGTTGCACCGTTTAGCAGGAAAACCACTGCTTGAACATGTCATCACTACTGCATTCCCGCTTTCACCTCTTACACCACCTATTATTGTGTACGGTCATCAGGGTAATACGCTGCCTCAATCATTCCCACAACATGATTTACGCTGGGTGGAACAAAAAGAACAATTAGGAACAGGTCATGCGCTTCTGCAAGCACTACCTATCATTCCTGAACAGAGTCAAGTATTAGTTCTTTATGGTGATGTGCCATTAATATCAGAACAAACATTAAAAAAGCTTATTAACACTACCCCACTTAATGCAATTGGTATGTTGACGGCCCATTTAACTCACCCAGCTGGTTATGGTCGAATTAAACGTGATCAACATCATCATATTATTGGTATTGTCGAAGAAAAAGATGCGACAGCAGAGGAACGTCAGATTAATGAAATTAATCCGGGAATTTATTTTATCCCAGCTCATTATCTTAAAAAATGGTTACCATTAATTGAGAATGCCAATGCACAAAAAGAATATTATCTAACAGATATTATTTCTTTTGCCGTGAAAGAAAATATTTCCATTCACGCTGTGCAACCAGTTTCGAATGAAGAAATATTGGGCGTGAATGATCGTGTTCAGCTTGCATATCTTGAACGTTTTTATCAGCGGCAACAAGCCGACAAGCTCATGCGTCATGGCGTGACCTTGTGTGATCCTGCCCGCCTTGATATTCGTGGCAATATTCATGTTGGGCGGGATGTTATTATTGATGTGAATGTCATTTTAGAAGGTAGTGTGAGCATAGGTGATGAATGTAGCATTGGTGCTCATACCATTTTACGTAATGTTAAGCTAGGCAAACGAGTGAAAGTGAAAGCAAATAGTATCATCGAAGGTGCTGATATCGCTGATGATTGTATTATCGGCCCTTTTGCGCGTATCCGACCAGACACTATATTGAGAGAGCATGTGCACATTGGAAATTTTGTTGAAGTGAAAAAAAGTGAAATTGCCCAAGGAAGCAAAGTGAATCATCTCAGTTATGTTGGCGATAGTACAGTGGGCAAACATGTCAACATAGGTGCTGGTACGATTACGTGTAACTACGATGGGGCCAATAAACATAAAACGATTATTGGCGACGACGCCTTTATTGGCTCATGCACACAGCTTGTCGCACCTGTGTCAATTGGTGCTGGCGCGACGATTGGTGCAGGATCCACAATTACACGCGATGCACCACCACATCAATTAACCCTTTCCCGCGTTCCGCAATACACTGTTGCTAATTGGCAAAGGCCAAAAAAAAAGGAAATTAGTTAGAGTCTTGTGCTATCAATTGAGACCCGAGGATCTCTTGCCATGATACCCCATCTCCCATAATTTAACTTCAGCGGTCACACGATTTTTGATTTGCTTATCTTGGGGGACTTGATCAAAAAAGCCAAACGTATTTACCTTGTTTTCCCCGCCATTTTTTGTTTTAAGTTTTTTATAACAAGCGCCAGCAAAAAGATAAGTATCAAGTTTGGGTTCAAAAAATATTTGTTTTCCAAATGTATGCTCTATATCAGTTACCGCTTGTTTTAGGGTTTCCTTAAAGATTCGAAGATGTATAGCGGATTCCTTATTTTTTACTTCTGTATCTTTTATATTTTCTTCATAATCTAAACTTATTTGAGTTCGCAATTGATTAAGCGCTACTGAGTCTTTCTTTATTAAACTCGGAGAGAGTTTATCAATTTCAGCGATAAAAGGGGCTTCAGATAAATCACCTTCAATAAAAGCTTGCAATAAGCAAATAAGAATGGCTTTTGCTCCCATTTCATCATAGCGTTTTTGTTCAGATCTTCGCCAGAAGGCTAACAGATTTGGCTTATGATCCTCAACCAGTTTATTGATACGATCAATTTTTGTATGCCATTTCAACTTATCATCATTGAGAATACGATATATCTTTGCTTTTGTTTCTAGTTCAAAATGTTGATGCCGTTTTGGCCACTCCCAAAAAGCAAACACATTGGGTTTTTCTACTAGTGGTGGGGTATCGTTAGAAGCAGCATTTATGATTTTGCTTTGTATTTCTTTTTTTATTTCCTTTAATGTGGGATCTATTTTCACCCATAATCCCATCGCATTTTGGATTAAATTTTTTATATTTAATTGGATTTCGGGTGTTTCGAAGTCAGGGGGGAAAATTTTTTGTAACAAGGCTATTGCTACATTTTTTTCTTGATTTGTCTCTGCTGCTGCTGGGTTGAAATATAGGCTTTCATTTAATTGGCCTAGGGTTTTTTTTAAAAATTTGAAGGTTTCACGATCAAATTTATCTACTTCTGGAGTAATTTTACGATGGTGAATGTCAGCTTCATGGAGTTTGTTCAGTTGAAGCAACGCATATTTGATACGAAGTGCATTATCGAAAACCATTGATTTATTATTAAGAGTAGACTTTGCCATTGCTAAAATGGCCTCAACCTGTTTTCTTGTTGGCGACGGTTGATTTAAAGTTTGTGTAGAATTAATTACATTAAACTGCAATTCAGCAGTGATGACTTTCAAACCAACCATCTCTTGGATAGGCAATAATTCAGTCAAGTGCTTTAGTATTCCAATGATTTTTTCTTTAAGATCATCTTTAAGTTTACATTTACTAATTTCAGTATTAGATTGATAAATATTTTGGCTTGTTTCAGCAATGAATTTTTGCACTTCATCAGGATGAAGAAATTTAATTTTTCTATTTATGTTATTTAATTTTTTAATAATGTCATTCAAAATAGAAAGTTCGTCTTTATTTAATACCTCTTCTTTAATAAGAAGGTTTAGTCTATTTAAAGCATATTGAAAATAAGCAAGATATTTATCTTTGTCAGATTTATTTGAATTTTGTATTTCATTTTCTTCTTTATAAATAGTGGAAAGCTTATCACGGCTTGATTTCAATTTAAGCGCATATTGATAAACCTCTTCAGGAGTATCAACAGTAAACTTAGGGCAATATTTTACATATTTTCCCGATTTGGCTGCTTCTAACGCGTTAGCAGCGAAAAAAGCACAGTTTTTTCTATAAAAATTATAATCGTCACTTTCTAAAAATTTAGTGCCATCTGAATTATATTTTGTATATTTTGCTTGGATTCCTTGTGCCCAAGCATAAGCAGCATCAAAATCAAGTTTTGTGCCGGGTTGTGTGCATGAAATAACGACAATGTCACATCTTTGAAATCCCTTTTTAAGGTCGTATTCTAAGTCTTTAAACTTGCCTATTCGATCATCAGTAGAGGGATAACCCCATTCTTTAACTTTGTTTCCAACCCATGTTTGTTCTTTATATTGTTTAGGGTAATAACTGAGATATATTCGTTCCTGATTATTTTTAAATAATTCAACGGTGGAATGATCGCCTGAAGGCAAGCCGGCAATTGTTCGTCCTTCCCCCCCAGGATTACGCCAAGTGCGTATGATGATAGAATTTTTTAATCGATTTTCTTCTAGATTTGCTAATCTTGTATCAATTCTTTGGATTTGAGATTTTAATTTTTTTTGTAATGTTAAGAATGGTGTTATCAGATTTTTAACAAAATCAGATAATAAAGGTTGTAAAGGTTCCTCTAGACTTTCATTAAAATGCTTATTGTTTAAGATTGTAAAATAGAATGTATTTATTTTATCAATTGCAAGGATGATGTTATTTATTAGAGTGCTATATTCTCCCAATTGTTCTTTGAGGATTAAACTTGATTCTATATCTATAGCAGGAAGTATTAAGTTATCTTTAATTTTATCAATAGCACTCTTAATGTTGGTGCAAGCAGCATAATTATACTTATCTATTAATTGAGGAAATTGCCGCAATGCGGTTATATTTTGGAATGCGTTTTTTATATCCGCGATAGGTTTAATTTCTTCGTAAAACTTTAAAAAATTGCAGTCTTCAATGAGTTCGCCAATTTTATTAATTTCACTTTCAAAGTCGTTATGGTTATCAGCAAAAATACTAATGTTTTCTTGGGTTTCTTCTTTTAAAACAGAATTATTATCGACTTCCAATTGTTTAAGGCATTCTTCCTCAAGAATTTTTTTTATTTCATCATAGTAAAGTACATTATCAACTTTACAATGAGCATTATTAATAATGACATGGGTTGCTGTATTATAAACTTCAGAAGAAACAGCACTACCATATTCAATAATTATGTTGGCAATGCGAGCAAAAGCATCTTCCGTCACTTCGTATGATTTAAGTTCTGGAATGCCTTGATTATTAGAATTTGTTATGTAAATAGAAATTTTCATATTGCATCAACTGTTAATATTAATAAAATTATTATATCCTTCAATCATTAAAACAATATTAATAACCAGTTGGGGTCAAAATAAAAAAACTGAAATTTTACAATCAATTACGCGAACAAGCTTTTGTGGGGCAGATCAAAAATTGTTGCAAAAAAGTCTTCATAAAGCTCTAGCCATTATCTCCGATTTTTATTACTATCTACCCAACTCGAATTTAAGGAATCCTGTCATGTGCGGTATCGTTGGTGCAGTGGCAAAACGGCCGGTGGCAAATCTATTGGTTGATGGATTAAAAAAACTGGAGTACAGAGGTTATGATTCTGCTGGTATCGCAGTCATTGATGATAAGCAGCAGTTAAAACGCCTGCGTGTGGTAGGCAAAGTGCGTGAATTAGAAAACGCAATACTTCCTCATGCTCATTCTTTTCGGGGCCACACCGGTATTGTGCATACACGTTGGGCAACGCATGGTGCTCCTACTGAACATAATGCTCACCCGTTCACGTCCCACGGTGAGTTTGCTTTAGTCCATAATGGCATCATTGAGAATCATTCAGCGTTACGTGAAAAGTTACAACGAGATGGTTATAGCTTTCATTCAGAAACAGATACTGAAGTTGCTGTGCATCTTATTCATAAAAACTATTTGCAGAGTAAGGATTTTCTCCTCGCAGTCCGTGAGGCGGTGAATGAATTAAAAGGTGCTTACGCACTGGGAATTATTTCAAAACATTATCCAGATCGTTTAATCGCTGTGCGCCAAGGAAGTCCTTTAGTAATTGGAAAAGGACAAGGAGAAAACTTTATTGCCTCTGATCCACTGGCGTTGCTTTCTGTCGCCCAGCAATTTATTTATTTAGAAGATAATGATCTTGCTGATATCACCTTAGATAGCATCAATATTTATGATAGTGGGCAAACAGCAATTCATCGTGAGCAACATACCCTATCTATTAGTCATGATTCGGTTGAACGCGGCGAATATAGACATTTCATGAAAAAAGAAATCATGGAGCAGCCAGAAGCGATTGTTTCTTGCTTAGAAGGCCGTATTACCAAAGATCATGTTCTGCCATCCATATTTGGGCCAAAATCAACAGCTATTTTCCAGCAAGTCGAACATGTGCAAATGATTGCATGTGGAACAAGTTATCATGCGGCGATGGTGGCCCGTTATTGGCTGGAATCATTAGCTAACGTTTCTTGTTCTGTTGAAATCGCAAGCGAGTTTCGTTATCGCACTATTTCTCAGTCAAAAAATAGTTTATTCGTGGCACTCTCTCAATCTGGTGAAACGGCTGATACGTTAGCGGCTTTACGCTTAGCAAAAAAAATGGATTATTTGAGCAGGCTAGCCATTTGTAATGTGCTGGGTAGCTCAATGATGCGTGAAGCTGATTTGCAATTTTTGACACGTGCAGGCGTAGAAATTGGTGTTGCGTCTACGAAAGCCTTTATCACACAATTAACTACCCTCTTTTTACTGACGCTTACCCTAAGACGTCAGCGTGTAGCTGATGATACGTTGGAAATTGAGTTAGTTGAACAGCTGAATCACTTGCCTGCTCTCGTAAAAAAAATATTGCAGCAAGATACCGCTATTGCGCATTGGGCTACAGCATTTACGAATAAAGAACATGCAATATTCATTGGACGCGGAACATTATTTCCAATTGCCCTAGAAGGTGCGTTAAAAATGAAAGAAATTTCTTACATTCATGCTGAAGGTTATCCCGCAGGAGAATTGAAACATGGGCCGCTAGCATTAGTTGATACCACCATGCCAGTTATTGCCACAGTACCAGGCGATGAATTGTACGAAAACAATCTTTCAAATTTACAAGGGGTGCGTGCACGTGGCGGCAAACTTTATGTTTTGACAGATCAAATTCAATTGTTTCAACAGGAGGTATTTGCTGATGCAAATATTATTGCAATGCCAAGCTTGCATCCACTTTTAAATCCTATTTTATATACTATTCCATTGCAGTTGCTTGCTTATCACGTTGCTGTGCTTAAAGGAACAGATGTGGATCAACCTAGGAATTTGGCAAAATCAGTGACAGTGGAATAGGATTTGTTGACGTGGTTGCTTCGGATATAAAATGACGAATAAGGATATCATATGGCGTTAAATCGTTCTGCAGGTACAAGCTCTGATAACTCTATTGGGGTGATTTGGAATATTGAAAAATTGATTAGGCAACTTACTATCACTAAGCGCGAGGATGATCCTAAATTAGTTGGTATGATTGCTCACAAGATCAGTCAATTGAAACAACAATTTCCTGACGAAGCAAGAATTTATCTAATGAAAGGTATGCTGCACGAGAAATTAAATGAAAATAGAGCAGCATTATTGGCATATAAAGAAGTCAGGAAAAAGTTTCCTTATTGTTGGCAGGCATACATTTATCCTGTTTCTTTTCTGAAAACAAAACATCGTTATGGAGAAATGAGAAAGATTTTACAACCTATGATAAACCTCATCTACGATGAGACAACACCTAAAAATGTAAAGCCAAATGCAAAGTTTTTACAAGAAGCTAATCATTTGTTAAATGAAGCAGAACAATTTCTGGAAAATGAACGTAGGAAAAATCAACGTCTTGCAGCGGAAGCAAGAAAAAAACGCGTAGAAGAAAAAGCAAACCAAAAAGATAAAGAGGAACAACTGCGTCCCGAAGCAATTCGTGAGCAGAGAAAAGCTGAAAAAGCGAAGAAATTAGAAAAGAAAAAACAGCTAGAACAAGCACAAAGCGAAATTAAACAACAGCAATTGCGTCCCGATTATAATCCTTTTAGTGTTTTGGCCGATGACGTGGAAGTCAAGAACACGAACCAGCCATTAGTGCAACCTATTCCTCAAGCCACAATGCATGCAAGATTGTTTACTAAATCCAAACAGCCAGAGCCTGAAACGCAGAGTCAGGAGCATGCGCCAACGGTTAGAGTGGGTAGAAAAAGGTAGAGGTGGTAATTAAGGCTACCTACAAAATGAGAATCGACCCCTTAAAATTCAACTGGCCCAGTATTTTTTATTTTAATTTTTCTTCTTTCTTCTTTCTTTTCTTCTTTCTTTTCTTCTTTATTAGGACATATAATTTCATTTTGATTAAATAATATTACATTAGATCGTTTATAGATAGGCATTACATTTGTTGCTTTTTCCTTTTTCTCTTTATTTTTAGTATCTATAATTACATTGTCATTGAATAATTTTGGATTAGGTCCTTTAATAGTAGACTTTTCATTTTGTATCATTGTAGTCACTAGAATATCTTTCTTTTGATTACTATTAGATGGCTGTGTAAGCTTTAAATCTTTAACTGGACCAGTAGGCATCTTTATTAATATGTTAGGCTTAGCTATATGATCAATCGGATTTTTTTTAATTTCTAGAATATTATTATCTTCCACTACTACAGTGGGACAATTCATTATTTCAACCATGCCAGGTACTTTGCTATTAAATCTATTGAGATGAGTTGATCCGCAGAAAATAAGGTATTTATTTATTTCATTTTCATGATTTAAAAATTGTTTTGCTGCAACGTAATTCATCATTTTACTTCTTATTTTACGCGTTTTGGCATCTCCTATTTGAAGATTTCCAGTAGAATAAGAAGACATTGTATCTATTGGTACAATTTTTATTCCTATTCGCTTAGCTTCTAACACGAGATTAGTAAATGTATATTTATTATCATTTAAATTAAAACCACAATCAAGCCAAGTTAAATATTCTTTTAAAATAGCTGGCATGTCGCCATTTTTATTAGCAAAATAGTTTGCTAACACTTCACCTTGAGTATCGTCAAATATATGTTCTAAAAATATATGAGTTACCCCTTCTTTCTTAAAATTTTCCATATTATCAATCAGTATTTTTTTTCCACTGAAATCAGAATGGCTACTTTCTCCAATTGCTAACCCACGATTATTTTTTAATGCCATTAACAATGTTTCATTCGCATCACACTCACCTTGTATTTCAAAATTGAATTCATTTTCTATAACTATTAATTTTTTATAATACTCTTCCGCAGTGTTAATAAGCTCATTTTGGCTTTTATTGATATCAACATAGAACTCAATAGTTACTCCCAGATTATGCGACTGGAATTTTGAAATTAAATCCTTTTGTGAAATTTTAAGTGGATTAGTTCCTGTTAACATTTTAATTAACTCGGGGAACGAAGCTGATATTTCAAATAGACTAATGCCAAATTCTATTTTATTTCCATCTGAAGAAAAATTTATATTTGCGCTTTGGTCAAGGTATGCTGGACATTCTATTATGTACTTTTTAATTTTATCAAAATCATAATATGTATCATTTGAAATGATTTTCGGATTATGCTTTTTGACTAAAGCAAACACAGGCGTACGCATTTCACCTATACCTATATAGTTAGATAGATGAATCTGACCAAACTTTCTTTTTTCACGAGGAGACGATACTTCGTTTCGTGTAACGTGGGTTGTATCAGGTTCCTTTATTTTTAAATCATCACCTTTCTTTATTTTCACTTTTCTTGTATCATGGCGATGACCTACGCCCCTAGTTATTTTTTTTCGTGAAGACTCAGATGGTACTGATGAAGATTTAAGAATTTCAGATGACACTTTCGAAGATCCAGAAGGATCAGATGATACTGTTATCTTGTGCGGTTTTGTATTATCTCTATTAATAATATCATTTAATGTTTGAACAAGCGCAAAAGATTTTTTTTCAACATCTGTATCAATATAATTTTTAATTGAATTAATTATTGAATCATCACCGACTTCACTTTTCTGGCCTTTCCAAATTATTTTTAAAATTGATGTTATTGCGTTTTTATCTTGAAACTGCAGATCATTATCATCGGTTTGTTCAATTATACGATAGCATTGCTCTATTATTTGAGCTAGTTTGCTTTGACTTCTCATTTTCTATTACCTCATAGAATCAATACCTAACTATTTATAATTTAATTATAGACTAAGGTACTGGTTCAGTTGGATTATTCTGTAACAGAATGTAATATAAATAATTTTATACGAAATTCAAATGGATTTATTAAAAAACATGTTGTCGATGTTATGGGTCAGAACTGACAATTATTCACTTGTATGATATAAAGAATCAACCGCCGTTTCTAGGATAATATTGGGTCCTTGATAAATAAAGCCAGTATAAACTTGTAATAAACTGGCACCTGCTTTTAATTTTTCAGCAGCCGCTTTTTCATCCATCACTCCACCCGAGGCAATGATAGGAATTTTATCTTGTAGCAAAGTGTGTAATTGTGAAATGATTTGTGTGCTGCGTGCTAGTAGCGGTCTACCACTTAACCCTCCTACTTCTTTTGCGAGTGGAGAATCTTTTATGCTTTGACGGTCTAACGTGGTATTGGTTGCAATAACGCCATCAATTTGTTGATGCAATAAGACAGCGGCAAGCTCTGATAATTCTTGCGCAGATAAATCAGGTGAAATTTTTACGACTAGAGGAATATAGCGTTTCTGTGAAAGCAAAATTGCTTTCTGTTCATGCTTAAGTGTAATTAGCAAATGGGTGAGTAAGTCCATTTGTTGTAAATCTCTTAATCCTGGTGTATTGGGCGAAGAAATATTCACGGTGATGTAACTCGCGAATTTCCACAAGGCTCTGAAGCCCAATAAATAATCGTCTGCTGCGTTTTCAAGTGGTGTATCTTTATTTTTACCGAGATTTACCCCCAAAACACCGCGATATTGCATTTTTTCTAATCGCTTAGCAACATAATCAATGCCTTTGTTATTAAATCCCATTCGATTAATAATTGCTTCTTGTTTGATTAGGCGAAATAAGCGTGGCCGTGGGTTACCTTCTTGCGGTTTAGGTGTGACTGTACCAATTTCTATAAATCCAAAACCTAATGCTGCTAATGCATCGACATAATCTGCGTTTTTATCCAGCCCTGCTGCTAATCCCACACGATTGGGAAAGGTTAATCCCATGATAGTGATGGGCGTAGTTTGAGGTCTGGAAAAACATCGAGTTAACCCAAGTTGATAGCTTAATTGCAAGCTTTGCATAGCAAGGTGATGTGATTGCTCGGGGTCAAGATGAAATAATAAATTTTTAATTAAGTGATACATCTTACTTTGCCGTCAAATAACTAGCGATTAACATTTTGGTGCCGACTTTGGTAAAACGTACTGTTACTTTCATATCCTCGCCATCCCCTTCGCAATCAAGTACGATACCATCGCCAAAGATACGATGATGGACTTCTTGTCCAATGCGAAATTGACCTTGGACTTCAGGACGATAAGTGTCAGTCAGTGGTACTGCTCGCGATACTCGTGTGCGAAAGCGGATTTCGTCTATAAGCTCAGTAGGAATTTCATGGAGAAAACGTGATGGACGATGATAAGCTTCTTTACCATAGATACGCCGCATTTCGGCATAAGTCATAAAAAGTTTACGCATAGCACGGGTAATGCCAACATAACAAAGTCTGCGTTCTTCTTCCATCGTTTTCGGATCATTCATGGATAGATAATGAGGAAACAATTCTTCTTCGCACCCAGCTAAAAATACGACCGGAAATTCTAATCCTTTTGCAGAATGTAGTGTCATCAGTTGCACACAATCATCATGAGCATCAGCTTGTTCATCACTGGCTTCGAGCGCAGCGTAAGCTAAAAATGCAGCGAGTGGCGGCATATCATCAGGCACACCTTCTTGCATAAATTGATGCGCAGCGTTGACCAATTCTTCTAAGTTTTCAAGACGTGTTAATCCTTTTTCACCTTTTTCTTTACGGTAATGGTCAATTAAACCACTAGTATGCAAAACGTATTCCACTTGTTTATGCAATTGCAGTGTACTCGTTTTTTCGGACATGGTGTTGATCAAGTCAATGAAAAAGAGCAAAGCAGTCTCTGCACGTGCAACGAAATGTTTTTGTCCTATTAATTGATTTAGCGCAGACCATAAGGTTAAACCAGCGGCTTTCGCATGTTCACGAATAGCCATCAAGGTTCGATCACCAATACCACGAGTAGGGGTATTAATAATACGCTCAAAAGCTGGGTCATCTGAACGATTGGCAATAATGCGTAAATAAGCCAACGCATCTTTGATTTCTTGACGATCAAAATAGCGAAAGCCGCCATACACACGGTAGGTAAGTCCAAATTGCATCAGTGCTTCTTCAATGACACGAGATTGTGCGTTTGAGCGGTAAAGTATTGCCATATCACGCAAGGCATAATCACTTTGTCGCAAATCACGTATGCGATTGACAATGAAGAAAGCTTCATCGGTCTCATTAAAGCCAGCATAAACTGTAATCGGTTCGCCTGCCTTGTCTTCTGTCCATAAATTTTTTCCTAGGCGCCCAGAATTTTGTGCGATTAATGCATTAGCTGCTTTTAAGATTGTGCCGGTGGAGCGATAGTTTTGCTCAAGACGAATCACCGTCGAGCCGGGAAAATCTTTTGAAAAACGCTGGATATTTTCGATGCGTGCACCGCGCCAGCCATAAATGGATTGATCATCATCACCGACGATCATGACGGAATTATTTTCACCCGCAAATAATTTAAGCCAAGCATATTGAATCGTATTTGTGTCTTGAAATTCATCGACCAATAAGCAGCGGAAGCGTTCTTGGTAATGCCTGCGTAATTCGTCATTGCTAAGCATGAGTTTATACGTTTTCAACAATAAATCGGTAAAATCAACGACACCATTGCGTTGACAAGCCTCTTGATAGGCTTGATAAATTTTGATAAATGTTTGAACGGAAAAATCATGGACATCCACTTGATGAGGATCACGGCCTTCTTCTTTTTGTGCGTTGATAAACCACTGCACTTCTTTCGGTGGAAAGCGGTCTTCGTCAAGGTTAAGAGCATGAATGACACGACGTATCATACGGAATTGATCATCGGCATCGAGAATCTGAAATGATTGGGTAAGACCGGCTTCTTGCCAATGAGCACGCAAAAAACGATGAGATAAGCCATGAAATGTACCCATCCACATCGTTTTGGCAGGCATGCGTAACAACGTTTCGATACGCATACGCATCTCATTAGCGGCTTTATTGGTGAAAGTCACAGCAAGAATATTAAACGGCGATATTTGTTCCTTCTCAATAAGCCAAGCGATACGATGTATGAGTACACGGGTTTTGCCGCTACCTGCCCCAGCTAACACCAATTGATGGCCAAGCGGAGCGGAGACAGCTTCTTGCTGTGCGTTGTTAAGAGAATTCAGTATCATGTGGGTTTCCATGGCAGTTAAACTATAGTTTCAAGTGCAAACTATTGCTCATTTTTCAGCAATTCTCGGTGAAGTGCAGCATGTCCTCCTTATCTTGCGACTAGCGCCATGGATGAGCGCGGGATGGTACATGGATGTACCATTGGAGCAAGATAAGGAGGACATGCTGCACTTCACCGAGTTGCTGAAAAATGAGCAATAGTCTTTACTTTACTGAGAATTTCTGTAATTAGGCGATGCATTCTACTATGAAACATTATCAAAAAGCGTATTTTCTTTTAAGTGTAGCAGAGGTCAAACAATTACCTCCTGACAGTGGTATAGAAGTAGCAATTGTAGGACGTTCAAATGCGGGTAAATCGAGTGTACTTAACCGAATGACTTATAGTAAAAATTTAGCCCGAGTCAGTAAAACCCCTGGTCGTACGCAGTTAGTGAATATTTTTGTGTTAGATGAAGAGCGCCGTATTGTCGATTTGCCAGGGTATGGTTTTGCCAAAGTTCCTTTGGTAGCAAAGCAAAAGTGGCAAAAAACGGTGGATACTTACATTCGTACTCGTGAATCGTTGAAGGGGCTAATCTTGGTGATGGATATTCGTCATCCACTCAAAGGCTTAGATCTGCAGCTGCTTGATTATTGTGAGCATCGCGATTTGCCAGTACATATCCTATTAAATAAAACAGATAAATTAAGCAAAAGTGCTGTTGTTAATACCTTGCAAGAGGTTAAAGCCTCTTTGACGACCTATCACAATTCGGTTACTTTTCAAATCTTCTCTGCTATAAAGGGAACAGGGTTAAAAGAATTGCATACACAGTTAGATAGATGGTATGGCTTTTGAAAATATGATTGAGGAGTTTTGTTATGTCAGAAAACAGTAATAAAATACCGGGGCTCGCTGAGGATCAGCCAGTTATACCAGCCCATGTTTCCCTACCTGAAATTACCTTGCGCGTTCTTATCATCGGTATGATCTTAACCATCGTTTTGGCAGCAGCAAATGCGTTTTTGGGCTTGAAAGTTGGCGTAACCGTGTCTGCTTCTATCCCCTCCGCGGTGATTTCCATGGGTATTCTGCGATTTTTTCGCAATGCGAATATTTTAGAAAATACCATGGTATCTATCATGGCATCCGTAGGTGAAGCGTTAACAGCAGGCATTGCTTTTATTCTACCTGCACTAATCATTTTGCATGTTTGGGATAAATTTAATTATTGGCAAACAGTGATTACCAGTTTATTAGGCGGTGGCTTGGGCGTGCTTTTTACCATTCCTTTACGGCGTGCATTATTACAAGATAAAACACTGCGTTATCCAGAAGCAGTAGCGATTGGTAATGTCCTGAAAGCTAGTGAAAAACGTGAAAAAGGTGACTTACGATCATTAGTGATAGGTGGCACGATCGGCGGTTTGATTGCTTTATTTCAATCAGGATTTCAAATATTAACCGATTCTTTCAATTATTGGGTCAAGTCGGCCAATACGGTTTTTGGTTTTGGCTTGGGCTTATCACCTGCTTTAATCGCAGCTGGCTATATTGTGGGTGTGAATGTGGCTTTAAGTTTATTGGTAGGGATCGCAATTGGCTGGCTTGCTGGCGTACCGGTTCTTTCATGGGTTTATGGCTTACCTACTGACGTAGGAACAGCAAATCAAATGGCAATGAGTCTCTGGCGAGGCCATATTCGCTACATAGGCGTAGGCACTATGTTAATTGGTGGACTATGGACACTCTGTACGTTATTTAAACCTGTTGTGCAGAGCATGGCCACCTCTTTTACCGCTGTTCGTCAGATCCGTTTGGGACAAAAGACCGATAGTTTGCGTACAGAACGCGATATTCCCATTCATTTTGTGTTTATTGCTGCAGTCGTATTATTGATTCCTATCTTTTTATTGATTGCGTTTTTCATTATTCCTAGCGAGTTTAATATTACTCCTGGTTTTCGCTATTTCTTGTCCGGCTTCAGTACTTTTTACATTCTTCTGGGGGGATTTGCTTTTTGTTCTATCATGGCTTATTTCGCTGGATTGATTGGTTCTACCAATAGCCCGGTGTCTGGCATGTTGGTTTCTGCTCTGCTTATCATATGTCTGATTTTCATGGGATTTTTTAGCTTTACGGATTGGGACAGTCAAACAAAAGAAATGATTGGCTCAATAGTGGCGATTGGTAGTTTGGTGGTGATTTCCGCTGGTCTTGCGATTGCAAACGATACGATGCAAGATTTAAAAGTGGGTCAACTCATGGGCGCAACACCATGGAAACAACAAGCAATGTTGATCTTGGGTGTGGTGGTTGCTTCGTTTGTAATTCCTCCTATTTTACAATTGTTGTATAACGCTTATGGTATTGGCGGTGTGTTCCCGCGCCCAGGTATGAATCCAGATCAAATGTTGGCTGCGCCGCAAGCAGGGCTGATGGCAACAGTGGCGAAAGGCGCGTTTAGTCATAATCTTGAATGGAACATGATTAGTGTTGGTGCATTGATCGCAGTGATTTGTATCGTGATTGATGAATTTCTGAAAAAACAATATGGGACTCGTTTACCAGTACTGGCAGTGGGCTTAGGTATTTATCTTCCATTAGATAGTTCTGTGCCATGTGTGATTGGTGGCTTACTTTCTTATCTGGTGCAGTATCGTCTTGATGGTCTCTATCCTCGAGGTAATCCTGAGACCGAAGCTAAAATGAATACCCATAGGCATCGTGGTTTGTTGCTTTGCTGCGGTATTGTTGCCGGTGCATCGCTTATGGGCGTGATTCTCGCTATTCCTTTTGCAATACGACAAAGTTCCGATGCACTACGCATTATGCCAGAACAATTTATGCCATTTGCGGGCATCTTAAGTGTTATTGTCACTTTTATGTTATGTGCATGGATTTATCGTGCGGTAATGAAGCGAGCTTGAGGGTGATTTAACAGCAATTCTCGGTGAAGTGCAGCATGTCCTCCTTATCTTGCTCCAATGGTACATCCGTGTACCATCCCGCGCTCATCCATGGCGCTAGTCGCAAGATAAGGAGGACATGCTGCACTTCACCGAGAATTGCCGGTGATTTAACGTGAGTTCTCACTAAGAATGTGGGACTCCTTCGGCCCATTTAAACCTACAGCCAAAAATCGTGTAAGATCTCCTTATGACAACTAAGGGATGCAATGCAGACCATGGAATATTTAGAAAACCGCACCTTCGATGAGATACAAATAGGTGATTCAGCCACCCTCACCCGCACGTTAACCGAAAAAGACATTCAAGTTTTTGCTATCATGTCGGGTGATATTAATCCTGCCCACGTCGATATAGAATATGCCCAAAGTGAGATGTTTCATAAAATTATTGGCCATGGTATGTGGGGGGGCGCACTAATTTCCACCGTATTGGGGACACAGCTACCTGGTCCAGGAACCATTTATGTGGGGCAGACAATACGTTTTAAAAAACCTGTTGCGATTGGTGATACGCTGACTGTGAAAGTGACAGCAATAGAAAAAAAACCTGAAAAAAAACGGGTCATCTTTTCTTGTGAAGCGCAAAACCAAAAAGATGAAGTCGTCATGGAAGGTCAAGCTGAAGTGGTGGCGCCCACTAAAAAAATTCGCCGACCTAAAGCCATACTACCTGAAATTAGTTTGCGTAGACCCTATTCTTTATTTGATACCTATTTGGCACAAGCGAAACAACTGGGACCATTGAAAGCCGGCGTCATTCATCCTGTGCATGCAAAAATTATTGAAGCGGTTCATGATGCGCAATTATCGGGATATATAAATCCCGTTTTAATTGGGAAAAAAGCGCGTATTTTGCATGCTGCGGAAGAAGCGGGAGTTGATATTAGTCAATATGAAATTGTTGATGTTGAACATAGTCATGCAGCTACAGCAAGAACACTTGCACTCGCACGTTCTGGTGAGTTGGAATTAATCGTGCGTGGAGGCGTAACAAAAGAAGAATTGTTACATACTATGCAAAAACTAGATAAAGGTTTGTTGACAGAACGTCACATGAGTTATGTCTTGGTATTGGATGTACCTACTTATCCAAAAGCACTCATTCTGACCGATCCTTTAGTAAATATTGACCCAAATTTAGAAGTAAAACGAGGTATCACCCAGAATGCGATTGATTTTGCGTTGTCTCTCGGTATTGAACGGCCAAAAGTGGCAATTCTTGCTGGTATGGATAATGTCAGTCCAACTATGCGATCAACGGTTGATGCAGCGAGTTTGTGTAAAATGGCAGAACGCGGACAAATTAAAGGAGGGGTGTTAGATGGCCCGCTTACATTTGATAATATTATTTCGACGGAGGTAGCTCGCTCAAAAGGAATTTCATCGCCGGTTATTGGCGATGCAGATATTTTAGTCGTCCCCAGCGTGGAAACAGGTAATATATTGGCAGAGCAGCTTGAATATTTAGCGGAATCAAAAAATGCCGGTTTATTGCTTGGTGGCCGAGTTCCGGTTTTGATGAGTCGAATTAATGATGTTTATTCGAGTACTGTTGCTTGCGCGCTGGCTATTTTAGATAGAGATTATCAACAACGTGAGTCACAAAAAAACATCTAAAAATTTTCGTACCCGTTCGGGTATATATTGGAAATGAGGACGTCATTGCCACGCTTCGCTCGCAATGACGTCCTAATTCACCGCTGCGTGAACACTTACAAATTTTCTAAGGAGAGATTATGACTAAAGAAAAAAAATTTGAACCCAATACCAATTGGTATGAATTATGGATGAAACAAAGCAAAGAATTTTTTGAAACCGCAGAAAAAAATTTACCAGGTATGTTTCCAAAAGAAGGCTTTGCTAAGCCAGAGGAACATCTTAAGCAAATTAATGACTGGCTGGATTCATTAAAAAGTCAATGGCGCCTCTCTCAGCTCAATGATCAACAAAAAGCATTTGAAACCTATTGGCAAATGACTACCAAAATGTGCAATGAAGCTTCTGATAAAATGGTAGAACAATGGATTAAGCGCTCACGTGACAATCATCCGATTAAAAATATTCGTGAACTTTATGAATTATGGTTGGATTGCTGTCAGGAAATATATAAAAAAGGGATGGCTTCAAAAGATTTTCAGCAAGCATATGGGGATTATATGAATGCAGTGCTACAGTTTTGGAAATCAGCGATACCTAAGTAATGCTAGAAAACTTAATGTTCTTAGAAAAAATTGGCCAGGGATTTGCTACAATAATGCAAATTCCTATTATCCAATATCACTATAATTCAAGAGAGCTTGTTTACCAACGCAAAAAAGTAAAACTTTATCATTATAAACCCAAGGTAAAAAAACCGCATACCATTCCATTATTAGTAGTATTTGCGACGGTGAATCGTCCAGAGATTTTGGATTTATTTCCAGAGCATTCCTTCATTGGCGGTCTGTTGGAAAGCGGAATAGATGTGTATTTTCTTGATTGGGGTTATCCTGGCGTTGAAGATCAGCATATATCACTCAATGACTATGTGACTGATTATCTGCATCATTGTGTACACTATATTCTTAAAGAAAATCAAACTAAAAAAATTAATCTGCTAGGTATATGCCAAGGTGGATTGATATGCCTCTCTTATGCAATTTTATTTAAAAACATCAAAAATTTAGTATTAATCTCAACCCCTATCGATTTTAGTACGCATGACAATATTATTGCCAAAATCTTTAATAAATTAGAGGTGGAGACATTTGTCAGTCTTGTTGGAAATATACCAGGGACATGGTTAACTGAATTTTTTATCTCATTGCGACCATTTGAATTAGTGGGAAAAAAATATTTGCGTTTTATCGATCACTTATCAGATCAAGAGCGGACGGAAAAGTTTTTGCGAGTTGAAAAATGGCTTTATGATGCGCCGGACCAAACCGGAATGTCATTCACGGAATTGATCAAGAATTTTTATTCGCAAAATAAATTAATTAAAGGTGAGTGGTATTTAGGAAGTAAAAGAATAGATTTGGCAAATTTAACCATTCCCATTTTGAATATTATGGCAAGCGAAGATGAAATTGTGCCAGTCAGTGCAACGCGTGGATTAAAAAACTATGTAGGGACAAAAGAGTACACAGAACTGATTTTTCCTAGCGGGCATATTGGAATTTATATCAGTGATAAAGTCGGTAACAGTATGTCTAGGGCAATAGCGACTTGGTTGGAAAAGCAGTAGTGTTCCATTAGAGAGTAGTAATCATAAAATTATACATTTATGCATCATTTTTCATGCTATACTTAGTTTTACCTGGATATTTCATCGTTTTTCATAAAATATGCCAAAAAGTACTAGTTTTTCACATGTTGTCAGCGTTTTTCATAACCGACCCCTTCCAGAAAGAGAGGCCTTACTAGCTGGCTATTCAGCCTTAATGGCGACTTATAACTTACAAGTACCCACACCAGAACTACTATCTGCGATCAGCAATAAACATAAAAAATATCAAAATGATGGTTGGATGATGTTTACTCCACGTCATGCGCCACATGATTCTTTATACGGACACCTCACATTTGCATTAAAATATGAGGGAATAAACTTATCGATACTAAAAGCATTATTCGACGCTATCGACGCAAAAGAAATTATTAATATCGTGAATCTCGAACCAACAGGATCATACAGTCGCAGGATCTGGTTCTTATATGAGTGGCTGCAAGGAGTTCAACCAGAATTACCGGATACTTTAAAAGGAAATGTAATCGATGTTTTAGATGCCACCTTGCAATATCCTGGCCCTTCAAGATTTTCAAAAAGACATCGTGTTCAGAATAATTTGCCCGGGGCTCCAGCATTTTGCCCAACCATTCGAAGAACGGAAAATCTCGATAAATTGATCAGCATGAATTTAGGCGAAAAAGCACGAAAAATATTGGGAACTATAGAGCATGACGTTCTCATCCGTGCTGCTGCGTTCATGTTATTGAAAGATTCAAAAGCTTCATTTGCCATCGAACGCGAAACGCCGCCACAAACGCGCGCAGAAAGATGGGGGCATGCTATTGGGGAAGCTGGAAAAAATGCATTGTCTCATGATGAATTTCTCAGATTACAGCAAATCATTATTTCTGACTTCAGATTCACTCACTTAGGATACAGAAATGAAGGCGGTTTTGTGGGTGATCATGAACGCTCAGGTATGCCTGTTCCCGAACACATATCTGCACGATGGCAAGACTTGTATCCACTCATGGATGGCTTAATTGAAACGAATGAGCTATTGAAAGAGAGCGATATCGATGCTGTATTGGCTGCAACTATCATTGCTTTTGGTTTTGTATTCATCCATCCATTAGAAGATGGTAACGGACGTCTTCATCGATATTTGATACATCATGTTCTTGCTGAAAAGAAATTCAGCCCAGATAACATCATATTTCCGGTTTCTGCAGTTATTCTAGATCGAATTAATGAATACCGAGAAACATTAGAATTCTATTCACGTCCACGTCTCAAGTTTATTAAATGGCGAGCAACAGACCAAGGAAATATAGAAGTTTTAAACGATACTATTAATTTATATCGTTATTTCGATGCAACCAAACAAACTGAATTTTTATATTCTTGTATTAAAGAAACGATTGAAAAAACATTACCAGAAGAAATGGAGTACCTTAAAAAATACGATGAAATGAAAAATTTCATCAAAAATAATATTGAAATGCCTGATCGATTGGTTGATTTATTAATCAGATTTTTAAGACAAGAAAATGGAAAGTTATCCAAGCGAGCAAGAGATAAAGAATTCAATTCATTGAATGAAGATGAAATTAAGGCGCTTGAAAAAAAATATGGTGATATTTTTTTTTGAGGAAAGCCCACAGCTTTTTAATTGCATTTGCAATTAAAATGAACTATAATTTCATATGAAATATGGAGTGCCGCCTAAATGCATGCCGAAAAAAAAGAAATCCAAATAAGCAAACTTGCAGTACTAACAAAAGCGATACACCGGTTGGTTGTTGAACTTGATTTAAGCCGACACGAATTGTCATTGATATTAGGGCGTAGTGAAGCAACTTTTAGTCGCTTATTCAAAAACGATGCGAATGTTAAGGGTGGCAAATCAAAATATTTGAATCCATCGACGAAAGAAGGGCAACTGGCAATTTTACTACTGAGGCTGTATCGCAATTTAGACGTACTTTTTGGTGGTAACACAAAACAATCTCAATTGTGGCTTAGAAACGACAACAAGCATTTGGGGGAAAAACCCATTGACTTAATTCAATCAGTAGAAGGATTGGTCACTGTTGTTCAATATCTCGATGCAATTAGAGGCAAAAATTAAAATGGCTTTAGATGTTTGGAAAGAATGTAATGGTGAAAAAAATATTATAACGATAAACGAAACAGCATGGCGAATTGTAGAATTACAAGAAAAAATATCGACGAGAAAGTTGGTTGATTCTATAGAAGAGCAAAAGGTACTAGAAGAATTAATACAGGAATCTAAGCCTGCTCTTTCAGCTTCTCAAGCTGGATTTCATCCATTATTATATACCCCTTTCAGATATCCTCCTTTAAAACATGGTTCACGTTTTGGAAAAAGAACAGAACCTTCTTTATGGTATGGCTCTTTAAGTGTTGAAACTGTCATGGCTGAAAAATCATTTTATCTATTAGCATTTATTCATGCGAGTACTGGAGATTTTGGAGTTGTCACATCACCGATGACTACATTTTCAGTTAAGCTGAAAATTGTCAAGGGAGTTAAATTAAATGAAGCACCATTTATTAAATACAAAGATAAAATTTCATCACCCACAAATTATGAAGATAGTCAGCTTTTAGGCACATGCATGCGAGAAAGTGATCTTGATGGCTTTACGTTTATTTCTGCAAGAGATGTAAAGAGGGGTATTAATGTTGGCTTATTTAAAACGAATGCGTTTGTAAATAAAAATCCCCACGCAGAATCATTTCAAACATGGCAGTGTAATACAACTAACAGTAATGTTGAGTTTATTCAATTAGGGTCAATCAATGATCATTTGTTTACATTTTCCATCCAAAATTTTCAAATAGATGGAAAGTTCCCCTTCCCAGCTATTTGAAAATCCTCATGCACCGCTCACATTTTCCACTTTCAATTGCACCACACTACGACAACCCCGTGGCAATTTGTGACCCCGATGAGCACGTGAATCGATGAAATTTTTCCAGTCGCTAGGTTTTAATGTGAATGGCTTGCCATCGCCTATGATTAGCAAGAGTTGATTTTTATTTAACACCGCCATGTCTTTGACATATTCTTCGCGGGTTTGCACTTTGCTGCTCGGAATATTAATCATTTTATTGCCTTTGCCTTTTACCAGTGCGGGAAGCTCTTTTAATGGGAAAATGAGCAAATGGCCAATATTGGATACGACCGCAAGATAGTCATTTTCAATATTGGTAACTAATTTTGGTGTGAGTGCTCTTGATCCTTTAGGCACAGATAACGCTGCTTTACCAGCACGATTTTTTCCATAAAGATCGCCTAACGTCACAATAAAACCATAACCTGCGTCTGAAGCGAGAACAGATAATTGTTCTGATTCACCTAACATAACACCCATAAATTCTACACCCGGAGGTGGATTTAATTTACCGGTTAAAGGTTCACCTTGTCCGCGTGCAGAAGGCAAAGTATGTGCTGGTAGTGAATAAGCGCGGCCGGTTGAATCCAAAAATATAGCAGGTTGATTGCTGCGGCCGATGGCAGAAGTAAGATAGGCATCGCCTGCTTTATAACTTAAACTGGTAGGATCAATTTCATGTCCTGACGCTTTACGTACCCATCCTTTGTTTGAGAGTACAACCGTAATCGCTTCTGTCGGCAAAATTTCAGTTTCCTTCATCGCTTGCGCTTCTTTGCGTTCGACGATAGGTGACTGTCTTTTGTCACCAAATTTTTCTGCATCGGTTTGCAATTCCTGACGAATTAATTTTTTGAGACGGACAGAAGAACCTAAGGTTTTTTCAATATCATCTCTTTCTTTGCTGAGTGCATCTTGCTCGCGCCGTATTTGCATTTCTTCCAATTTTGCTAAGTGGCGCAATTTGGTATCGAGAATGGCATTCGCTTGCTCTTCACTCAGTTTAAATCGCTTCATCAACACGGGTTTGGGTTCATCTTCTTTACGAATGATACGGATGATTTCATCCAAGTTGAGATAAACAATGATTAAACCCGCTAAAATGTGTAAGCGATTATTGATGGTATCTAGGCGATGCTGTAGCCGTCTCTTGACGGTAGCGAGTCGATAATCAAGCCATTCATTTAAAATTTGTAACAAACCCTTGACTTGCGGTTTCCCATTCAAGCCAATCATATTTAAATTTACGCGATAGGTGCGCTCAAGATCGGTGGTAGCAAATAAATGATCCATGAGGGCTGGCACATCAACACGATTAGAGCGTGGAATAATGATAAGCCGTGTGGGATTTTCATGATCTGACTCATCGCGCAAATCAGAGACTAACGGTAATTTCTTGTCTTGCATTTGTTGTGCAATTTGCTCAAGCACTTTTCCACCAGATACTTGATGGGGAAGGGCAGTGATGATGATCTTATCCTCTTCTACCATGTAAATGCCACGCATGCGTATGCTGCCATTACCCATGCGATACATATCTTTAATTTCCGCTTTTGGGGTAATGATTTCTGCTTCGGTTGGGTAATCAGGGCCCGGTACGTGTTTGAAAAGTTCAGCGAGTGTGGCATCTGGTTTATCAAGAATATGCACGAGTGCATTGACTAATTCACGTAAATTATGCGGCGGAATATCGGTTGCCATACCGACAGCAATCCCTGTCGTACCATTTAATAAAATATTAGGCAATCTTGCGGGAAGTAAAGTGGGTTCACGCAAGGTTCCATCAAAATTTGGCGTCCAATCAACCGTGCCTTCTTCTACCTCGGCGAGCAAGGCGTCAGCATAAGCGGACAAACGTGATTCTGTATATCGCATTGCTGCAAATGATTTGGGATCATCGGGTGAGCCAAAATTGCCTTGGCCTTCGATCAACGGGTAACGGTAAGAAAAGGGCTGGGCCATTAACACGAGTGCTTCGTAACAAGCACTGTCACCATGTGGATGAAATTTACCAAGCACATCGCCAACGGTGCGAGCGGATTTTTTAAATTTAGAGACAGATTTTAATCCGAGCTCTGACATGGCATAAATAATGCGTCGCTGCACGGGTTTTAATCCATCACCAATATGTGGTAACGCCCGGTCTAAAATGACATACATGGAATAATCTAAATAAGCTTTTTCCGCGTAATCACGTAATGGAATATGTTCAATGGTAGTTGCTGTTGCCATAAACTTTACCTACACCTCCGCTAAATTACCTTTTTGCTCTAGCCAGTTTTTGCGATCTTGGGATCGCTTTTTTGCTAAAAGCATATCGAGCATTTCATCAGTATCATCTTTTTCTTTAATCGTAAGCCGCATGAGACGGCGCGTGTCAGGGTCCATGGTAGTTTCACGTAATTGCATAGGATTCATTTCACCTAAGCCTTTAAAGCGAATCACATTAACCTTAGGTTTTTTTTCTTTGTACTCAGCGCTGATACGATCTAGAATGCCTTGTTTTTCCGCTTCATCAAGCGCGTAATACACTTCTTTGCCATGGTCGATACGGAAAAGTGGCGGCATAGCGATGTGAATATGGCCGGCTGCCACCAGTGGACGGAAGTGTTTCACAAATAAAGCACACAGAAGTGTAGCAATGTGATTTCCATCTGAATCGGCATCGGCAAGAATGCAAATTTTCCCATAGCGTAATCCTTGTAAATCGGTTGAGCCAGGATCCACTCCAATCGCTACCGAAATATCGTGAATTTCTTGAGAAGATAATACTGAGCTTGATTCCACTTCCCAGGTATTTAAAATCTTACCACGTAAGGGCATGACAGCTTGAAATTCGCGATCGCGTGCTTGTTTTGCTGAGCCACCTGCAGAATCACCTTCTACTAAAAATAATTCACTGCGTTTCACATCTTGTAATGAGCAATCAATTAATTTACCAGGCAGTGCAGGGCCTGCTGTCACTTTTTTACGTGCGACGGTTTGTGCGGCTTTCAAACGTTTTTGTGCGTTAGTGATCGCGAGATTTGCCAGGGTTTCGCCGAGAACAACGTGTTGATTCAACCACAAGCTAAAGGCATCTTTGACGACACCGGAGACGAAAGCGGTACATTCACGTGATGATAATCGTTCTTTCGTTTGGCCAGCAAATTGCGGATCATGCAGTTTAACCGAGACGATGTGCGCGCATTGTTCCCATACATCATCTGCAGTTAATTTAATGCCACGTGGTAGTAAATTGCGGAATTCACAAAATTCTCGTAATGCATCGGATAGACCCACACGAAAACCAGAGACATGGGTACCACCGAGTGGTGTGGGGATCAAATTGACATAACTTTCCGTAATAATGTTGTCCCCTTCTGGCAGCCAAAGAACAGCCCAATCCACCGCTTCATTTTCGCTGCTAAATGAGCCTAGAAAGGGTTCTTCTGGTATACGCTCTGCCTGACCGACTGCTTCTTGAAGATAATGGCTTAAGCCATTTTCGTAATACCATTCTTCGGTTTCATTCGTCACGGCATCTTTATAGGTCATATGCAGACCAGGACAAAGCACTGCTTTCGCACGTAGCGTATGTTTAAGTTTATTAACAGCGAAACGCGAGGAATCAAAATATTTTTCTTCTGGCCAGAAGCGAACACTGGTTCCAGTCTCGCCTTTCTCGGCTTTACCGAGAACGATTAAATTAGTGGTTTTATCCCCGTGCGCAAATTTCATAGAGTAAATGTTGCCGTTGCGCTTAATTGTGACGTCCAATTTTTTGGAGAGCGCATTGACCACAGAAACACCGACGCCATGCAAACCGCCAGAGAATCGATATTGATTATTTGAAAATTTCGCACCACTATGCAAGCGGGTTAATATTAATTCGACGCCAGAGACTTTTTCTTCAGGATGAATATCAACAGGCATGCCACGGCCATTATCATTCACTTCTAGCGAGCCATCTTTGTGCAATATCACATCAATACGATGGGCAAATCCTTCTAAGGCTTCATCGACGCTGTTGTCTATCACTTCATGAGCCAAGTGGTTGGGATTAGTCGTGTCTGTGTACATGCCAGGTCGGCGACGAACGGGTTCAAGACCACTTAACACCTCAATTGCTTCAGCTGTGTAAGCCTGTTTAGGGTTAGAAGATTTGGGGGTCATTTTGTCTGCCATAATTGTTTAAGCCATTCATGATTAAATTGTAACCATTGTAGCGAAATAATAGCCGGTGATGTTTTAATTTTACCTTCTTGTAATAGTATAAACGCTTCATCTACTGTCAGAGTAAATGAACGAATATCTTCGTTTTCCTCTGGCAAACCATGGAAGCCGCCTGCAGCAGCGGCATCAATTCGACCACAAAAGAGTTGGAAAAACTCATTTGAGCCACCGGGGCTGACAAAATACTCGCAAATGGGGTAAAGATCCAGAATTTCACAATCTGCTTCTTCTTGGGCTTCACGTATGGCTAGGCTTTTTGGATCCTCATTAGGTTCGATGACACCGGCAACGATTTCAATCAGCCAGGGACTTTGAGGGTTAGCAATGGCGCCTGGACGAAATTGTTCAATCAGTACCACATGATCTAAGATGGGGTCATATAATAATACCCCCACCGCTGATTTTCGTTCCATGACCTCCCTAACAAGGACTTGACTCCAACCGCCGTTAAAGAGACGAAAGCGTAGCTGGTAGCGCGCCATACGGAAAACACCTTGGTATGGGACTTCACGCTTGATAATCTCATAATCGTTTTGGGTAAATGTGGTGATGTTTTCTTTCGACATGCGGAACTCCATTATAGAGAATGCTCACTTAAGGTTGATGACATTCTGCGCTTCATCAGGAACTGTTGCGACAAAATTATCGCCGCATTTCGCCTCATAAAGACGACTATTCATGATGCTTATGCTTTAATAACTCTTCGAGTACCTTAATCTGCTTTTCAAGCTCTTCCAGTTTTTTGCGAGTACGCCCCAGAACTTTTGTTTGGGTATCAAATTCCTCACGGGTGACTAAATCAAATTTTACAAATGCTTTTGCCAATACGCTATGGCAATTTTTTTCAAAATCTTTTTTGAGCGCACCGACATGAGAAGGTAAGGCATCGGTTAATTGTGCGGCCAGTTGTTTAAGAAAATTGGTTTTTGTCATCGGGAAGTCCATTGTTTTCAAATTGAATGTAGGTTGTTTACTCAGCAAACTTTATCAAATTCCTCCCGCATAAACTCAGGTAACGCCAGCGCTGCTTTATGCGTGTCGAAATTGTAATATCGGGTGGAAAAATTTCGATTGAACACATCTTTTTCTCGAATACGGTTTATCGTCGGACGTTTCATTGCCATCATGGTCGTACGCCAACCAGTAGGATAACTAGGCTGTGGAAAATTGAGTGTTTGCCAGTCATGAAATCCAGCTAATTGAATGTTTTGAAACAGAGGTTTTAATGTATGGAGATGGAGAAAAGATGACTGGCAAGGTTGCACCAAAATACCATCCTCGCGCAACGCTGAATAAAAGTATTGGTAGTGTTCACGTAAGCAGGTATCAGAATGTTGACCTAGTATCACGATATCGATGGTTTCTGCTATGCAGGCTTTCGCCCATGTTTGTGGGTCGATAAAGTGATATTGAACTCGTGGGTCAGATTTTGCCTGGACAAGAGAAGGAAAATATTGAGAAACAGCTTCCTCAAGCTGGGTGTTATCATTTATACAATGCACTTGCGTGACACAAGAATGTTTTAACACTTCTAGGAGGATGCCGTGGCAATTGCCGATAATAGCGATTGATTGGGGATGAGGATGGGTAAATAAAGCAGGATGTGCCATCATTTCGTGATAAAAGAACCCATCGAATTCTGACATGAGAATATGACCATTGAGGGTGAGCATCACACCATAAGGTGATGTTTGATACACTTCGAGATTTCCATGGGGGGTATCTTTTTCATATAACTTTTGATGGACATCGATGGTAAAATGCTTTTGTAGTGGTTCAGTCATAGTGAGAAGTCTATATGCTCTTATTGGATGAAGCATTATAATGCCACAATCGGTGGATGACGGCAAAAAACGCTTCCACCTTCACCGGGAGTTGCTGTACCCACCGTTGGAATTCTTACTTGAGCTGATTGATATGACGAAACGACATCTTATTATCGCCACTCGCGAAAGCCCGCTAGCTCTGCATCAAGCGAAATCCATCAAAGCCTTATTAATCGAGCATCATCCCTATCTTGCTGTAGATTTATTGGGTATTACTACTCAGGCTGACAAGCACTTGGATGTGGTTTTAACTGAGATAGGTGGAAAAGGATTATTTGTTAAAGAATTAGAAGAAGCTTTACTCGATGGGCGAGCAGATATTGCTGTTCATTCTATGAAGGATGTGCCTATGGAACTGCCATCAGGTCTCTGCTTGCCTGTCATTGGTAAACGCGAAGAGCCACGTGATGTATTTGTCTCTAATCGATACGCATCATTGGCACAGTTGCCAAATGGCGCTTCTTTGGGCACCTCTAGTTTACGTAGACAAACACAATTGCGTGCTATTCGTTCTGACATTACTTTTCGACATTTACGCGGTAACATCAATACGCGGCTCAATCGTCTTGATCAACAAGATTTTGACGCAATTATTTTAGCTGCCGCTGGATTAAAACGTATGAATCTAGGTTCAAGAATTCGCAGCTATCTTTCCACGGATGAATTATTGCCTGCTGCTGGACAAGGTGCGTTAGGCATGGAGTGCCGAGAAGGTGATGAACACACTTTAGCTAGCATTGCACCACTGAACGATATTGTTACCCATGATTGCATCATTGCTGAGCGTGCACTGTGCAGGCGTCTGGGGGGAGGCTGTCAAGTGCCAGTTGCTGCTTATGCGCAAATTCATCACGGCGTATTGTTGCTTAGGGGGTTGGTGGCGAATCGCGAAGGGACGCGAATACTTCGTGCAAAACTTGAAGGGGATTATCGTCATGCAGAAAGTATTGGGATGCGTGTCGCTGAAGAATTGCTCCAGCAAGGCGCAGAAAAGATTTTGAGTGAGTTTAAATGATTAACTTATGCCAGCTTAATATCATGGTGACACGTCCAGACCCACAGGCCGCATCCTTGTGTGACCTAATAAAAAAGTATGGTGGACGGGCAGTACACTTCCCAACAATCGCATTTGCCCCTCCGCAGGATCTCAATGCTTTCCAACAAGCGATTCCTATGTTGGGCGAACAAGAATGGTTAATTTTTAATAGTCCACGGGCAGTTTATTCCAGCGTGGTGTCTATCCGTAGAGCATGGCCGCAATTGCCGCAAGAAGTAAAATTTGCTGCAGTAGGAGGGGGAACAGCCAAGGTTTTGCGCCAAGCTGGCTATGAAGTAGCTGTGCATCCTACGACTGAATGGAGTAGCGAAGCCTTGCTGGCATTGCCCGAGTTCCAGTCTATTGTGGGCAAGAAAATTGCTATTATTCGTGGGGCAGGTGGACGAGAGTGGTTAGATAAAACATTGGTGGAAAGAGGCGCGCAAGTACTGCAAGTGATTGCCTATGAGCGTGTACTCCCTCAAGTAATGATAGATGATGTGCTGCAATTATTGAAACACCATAAAATAGATATCATTGTCTGCACATCGTTTGAAGGAGTAAAAAATTTAAAAATATTATTAGGTGATACAGCGTGGCCTTATTTAAAAGAATGTCGATTGATCGTAGTTAGTGAGCGGATAAAAAGGCTTGCGCAAGATTTGGGTTTTCAGACAATATGGATAGCACGTAATGCCAGCGATACTGCTATTCTAGAAGCTATTGTCATACCCGGACATTGATTAGGATGAGGAATCACCATGACAGAACAAAAAACAGCTGAACAAAAACAGCCTGAAGCTCACCGCTCGTGGGTCAACGTGGGGATTTTTTTTTCAACCTTAGGCATTCTAATATTAATCTGTGCTTTTGGGTACGGCTATTTTGCATTATCGAAAGTTAATGTCGATCTAGCGCAAATGGTTGCTGATTTAACACAAAAAAACGCGGGTCATCAGCATGATATCGCTACCATGCAAACATCGTTAAACGATTTACAACAAATCGCACAAAAATCACAAGCCTTGTCTGCGCAGCAAGAGCAATTCATGTCGGAATGGCGTAGTGCACAAAAAGGCGATCTCAATAAATGGCGTATAGCGGAAGCTCAATATCTCGTTAAACTAGCAGACGATCAACTACAGTTTTCCAACAATATTCAATTAGCAATCCTATTAGCTCAAGAAGCTGACAAGATATTAGCAAATATGCAGGATGCAAGCGTGAATGAGATCCGTAACTCTCTTGCGACAGATCTGCTTAATTTACGAGCTGCTCCACAAGTTGATATCACTGCTCTCTATTTGCGTTTAACCGCTTTAAATAAGCAAGTAGATAAATTGTCCTTACCGTTTAATCCAATTAAAGTAGAACAAACAAATCTGCCCGCTACTAACACAGCAGGGTTACCCTGGTGGAAAGCAGGACTGGTTTATTCTTGGGATGCACTACGTAAAATTGTCGTCGTGCGTAACTATGGTTCGAATATATTACCTTTGGTGATGCCTGATGAAAAAATATTTCTTTATCAGAATCTTCATGCTCAAATGGAAGATGTGATGTGGGGTTTATTACATCGTCATGCGGAAGTGTATAAAGCTAGTTTGTTGCGTGCGACAGCATGGATAAAGCAGTACTTTGCTCAGGAAGCTCAGGAAACCAAAACTATGCTGCACGAGATGGATGCTTTGCAAAAAGAAAATGTTCAACCTGCAGTGATGAATCTTTCTAACACGTTGCAACTATTTGAGCAGTATTATGCACAAGAGAAATAAAGGCTTCTTATGTGGCGTTTAATCATTTTATTAGTAATTCTTGTCGCCTCAGTCTGGTTTGGCATAGAGATTGTGCGTCATCCTGGATTTCTTCTTATTGTCTATCAGCCATGGCTGGTGCAAATGCCGTTTTGGTTTGCGGTAGTGAGTTTGATATTTATTTTTGGTTTTCTTTATTTCTTAATAAATAGTATCGATAGAGTCGCTTTCTTATGGTTTCGCCTGAAAAACTGGTTACATATTCGTCGTGAACATCAATCCTACAGTAAAACTCAATTAGGATTGACTGCATTAATCGAAGGACGTTGGAAAAAAGCAGAGAAATTTCTCCTTAATGGTGTCAATCAATCAATCGAACCATTAATTAATTATTTGGCTGCTGCTAAATCAGCACATGAACAACATGCCTATGATAGGCGTGACAATTACATTCAAAAAGCTTATCAGGTTGCGCCAAAAGAAGATTTGGCAATTGGTTTAGTGCAAGCAGAGCTCGAATTGAAACAAGATAAGCTTGAACAAGCAACGGCAACTTTAAATCATCTTCGCCAGTCATCGCCAAGGCATCCGCAAGTTTTAAAAATTTTGGAAAAAGTATACGTTCGTTTGGCAGATTGGAAAAACTTACAATCTCTGCTGCCAAGCATGCGTAAGGCAAAAATATTAACCTCGGAAGAATACGAAGTGTTTGAAAAAAATATTTACTGTGAGATATTTCGCGCTTCTTCTACCAAACGTCTCAGTGATATTCGTTTGATCTGGGATGGTATGCCACGTTATTTAAGAAAAAATCCTGATGTGGTGTGTGCTTATGTCACACAATTATCACACCATGCTTCTGTCACTGGCACAGAAACCACGAAAGAAATGGAAGAATTAATTAGAAAAATAGTAAAACACGATTGGTCTGCTGAACTAGTAAAAATATATGGGACCTTGTCCCTCAATAATTTGAATCGCCAGTTGGTGATTGTTGGTGCTTGGCTAAAAATGTACGGCCAACGTCCTGAGTTATTATTGCTTCTAGGGAAGTTATGCGTACGATTACAGTTATGGGGTAAAGCAAAAGATTATTTTACCAAATGCTTGGCACAAGGTCCTAATGCCGAGGCTTCACTAGAATACGGCAAATTGCTAGAACATCTAAATGAACCCGATGAGGCGGTGCAAATCTACCGTGATGGGTTAATGCGTCTCTCTTCTCATAAGCAGTAATTCTCGGTGAATGCTTATTAAAAATATGCTATGATTTTCCCCCGTTTTTTTCGGATTTTTTATGAGAACAGGCTATGGCTATACTTGAAATACTTAAATATCCAGATCCTCGGTTACGTATTAAAGCGCAGCCAGTGACTAAGATAGATGATGCATTACGTCGCATTGTTGCCGACATGTATGAAACTATGTACGACGCTCAAGGGGTCGGGTTAGCGGCGACACAAGTTGATATTCATCAACAGATTTTTACCATGGACATTTCAGAATCGCGCGATCAACCTTTTTGTGTCCTAAATCCAGAAATCACTGATAAAGAAGGTGTGCAGTTTGATGCAGAAGGGTGTCTTTCTGTTGGCGCAGGTGTTTACGATAAAGTGCAGCGTGCTTTGAAAGTCCGTTTACGTGGCATGGATTTATCAGGTAAAATCATAGAGTTAGCAGCAGAAGGGTTGATGGCAACCTGTATTCAGCATGAAATCGATCATTTGAATGGCATTTTGTTTATTGATCATCTTTCTCGCTTAAAGCAAGACCGAATTCGTAAAAAGATTGAAAAGTCTAAAAAAGGTTGAAAATTTTCATCTAATGGCATCAACAGATTATGAAAATTATATTTGCCGGAACACCTGTTTTTGCTGAAGTAGCGCTAGAAGCGTTAATCCATTCCTCTCATCAGGTGGTGGCAGTCTATACACAACCTGACCGTCCTGCTGGCAGAGGTCTCAAAACAACAGCAAGTCCAGTGAAAAAATTAGCGGTGTCATCTAACCTTCCTGTTTTTCAACCTAAATCACTGAAAGAGGAAAGCGAGCATGAGCAATTGGTTAGCTTTAAAGCAGATGTCATGGTGGTTGCTGCATATGGCATGCTCTTGCCCGCAGCGATTTTAACAATACCGCGCTTAGGCTGCATCAATATCCATCCATCACTTTTACCACGTTGGCGCGGAGCGGCTCCAATTCAACGTACCATTTATGCAGGTGATAAAGAAACAGGCGTCACGATCATGCAAATGGATGAAGGCTTAGATACGGGCCCCATTTTGCTACAACAGCCATGCAAGTTAGCTGAGGATGAGACATCAGATTCACTGCATGAGAAGCTTGCCAAATTAGGCGCGCGGGCATTAGTGCAAGCGCTGGATTTACTCACGCAAGGAGTGATTATTCCTAAGCCCCAGGATAACGATTTAGCAACTTATGCCCATAAGATTTGTAAAGAAGAAGCGCTGATTGATTGGAGCCAGCCAGCACTGGAGCTGGAGCAAGAGATCCGCGCTTTTAATCCATGGCCGGTAGCATTTACGTCATGGAAAGGGCAAAACTTACGTATCTGGTTGGCGAAAAAATTGGCACAAGAACATCATGCTACGCCGCGTACCATACTTAACGTAGGACGAGACGGGATTGATATAGCAACAGGTAAAGGTGTACTGCGTTTGTTACAAGTACAACTTCCAGGAGGAAAAGCCATCGACGTCGCCGATTTTTATAATGCGCATCAACGAGAGCTGGTGGTGGGAGAACATTTGATATGAGTAACAACTCAGTCTCCATTCAAGAAACGCGTCTGCGGACATCTTTGAACGAAAATATGCGGGAAAAATGCTCACATATTTCTGTGTATGCTGCGCTTTTTCCCGCGTATTTTCGTTCAAATGGCGTTTGGTGTGTATTCAAGAGGGGCTGATCTACTGATATGATAAAAAAAACTGCTGCCACAACAAATTTACGCCTCATTGCTGCACGTGTGATTGATCAAGTCACGGCAGGTCATTCATTAACAGATTGCTTAGAATCACAATTATCCCCTATCCGTGCCGCACGTGATCGTTCATTTGTGCAGGCTCTGTGTTATGGCGTTTGTCGTTTTTATTCACGTTTGGATGTGATACTCAGTTACTTATTAAAAAAACCACTGAAAGCAAAAGATACTGATGTACATGCTTTATTATTAGTGGGCTTATATCAGTTAATGGAAATGCGTGTTCCGCCACATGCCGCTGTGGCAGAAACGGTGGATGCAACAGAAAATCTCGGAAAAACGTGGGCGCAAGGATTGGTAAATGCAATATTACGTGAATATTTACGCCAACGTGAACAGATAGAAGAAAAAATTAAAGAAGATCCTGAGGCATTCTATGCTCATCCCGCATGGTGGATAAAAGCGATTAGCCTAGCGTGGCCAGATCATTGGCAAGAAATACTGCAAGCTAATAACCAACACCCTCCCTTTTCATTGCGAGTGAATCAGCTGCGCTTGACCCGCGAGCAATATCTCGATCAGCTACCAGCGCAAACTTACTCAGCTCACAGCATTCCTGAAACGCGAAGCGGTATTATTTTAGAAACACCCATTTCAACAGATGAATTACCCGGTTTTTCTGCAGGAGATGTATCTGTGCAAGACGGGGCTTCTCAGCTGGCCGCTCCGCTTCTGTCATTAACACCCGAGTTACGTGTATTAGATGCATGCGCCGCGCCAGGCGGTAAACTAATGCATATAGTAGAAACTGAACCGACGTTGTTAGCAGTCATTGCGGTTGAGAAAGATGCTAAACGTATCGTTTCTATCAGAGAAAATCTTACACGATTAAAGGTAAATGCCACCTGTATTTGTCACGATGTCAGTGCAGTCAACGTATGGTGGGATGGGCAATTATTTGATCGGATTTTATTAGATGCACCGTGTTCAGCAAGTGGCGTGATCAGGCGTCATCCTGATATTAAATTATTGCGTCAACCAGGCGATATGAAAGTATTAGCAAAAGAGCAAAGACATTTATTGGAATCACTCTGGCCATTATTAAAGCCAGGCGGTTTATTACTATACGCCACTTGCTCGATTTTCCCGGAAGAAAATGTGCAAGTGGTACAGCCATTCCTAGTCTCACACGCAGATGCTAAAGAAGACAGCATACGAGCTGAGTGGGGGGTGCCATTAACAGTCGGGCGGCAAATTTTGCCTGGTCAGCATAATATGGATGGTTTTTATTATGTACGTTTACGGAAGATAGGATGAATTTTGGTACAGCAATTCTCGGTGAAGTGCAGCATGTCATCATTATCTTGCTCCAATGGTACATCCATTTAGAAGCCACGTTAACAGACCCTATTCAGCGTTGCCTTGTTACTGCCAGCATATCCGTTTAACATGTTCATCTATAAAGAAACAGAGAGCAGATCCCATGCGTATTGAATATGATGTAAAATTCGATTTTCGTGATGTATTGATTCGCCCTAAGCGCAGTGTTTTAAAGACCCGAGCTGATGTTTCGTTAGAACGTGAGTTTAAATTTAAGCATACTAAAACGACGTGGCATGGCGTACCTATCATTGCCTCGAATATGGATCACACTGGTACTATTAACATGGCCAAGGCGTTAGCCGAGCATCATTTGTTGACCGCGCTAGACAAATTTCTTCCAATCGATGAGCTGAAAAATTTGTGCGATGAACATCCGAGAGTTCTTTCATCTTGTTTTGTGTCATTAGGTATAGCGGAAGCAGATTTTAAAAGACTGATACAAATCGCGAGTTTTGTACAAATCCCTTTTATTTGTCTTGATGTTGCGAATGGCTATACTGAAAAATTTGTTTCATGTTTAGAGCGAATACGAGAGGAGTATCCAAGTACAGTTATCATGGCAGGAAATGTGGTAACTGGCGAAATGGTAGAAGAATTGATTCTCTCGGGTGCTGATATTGTTAAGATTGGCATTGGTCCAGGCTCTGTCTGTACTACCCGAGAAAAGACTGGGGTAGGTTATCCACAATTATCTGCTATTATCGAATGTGCGGATGCTGCTCATGGATTGGGCGGTCAGGTTTGTGCCGATGGTGGCTGTACAACGCCAGGCGATGTGGCAAAAGCGTTTGCTGCTGGCGCAGATTTTGTCATGCTAGGTGGAATGTTTGCGGGGCATGATGAAAGCTTAGGTGAAGTGATAGAAGAGAATGGTAAAAAATACAAACGATTTTATGGGATGAGTTCTGCAGAAGCGATGGAACGACACCACGGTAGCGTGGCTGATTATCGCGCAAGCGAGGGTCGTTCAGTCAATGTCCCTTATCGTGGGCCGGTTAAAAATACCGTATTGGATATTTTAGGTGGTATCCGTTCTACCTGTACCTATGTGGGAGCGCATCGACTAAAAGAACTCTCAAAACGTACTACTTTTATCCGCGTTACTCGCCAGCTCAACGAAATATTCGTGTCTTATGATGTGGATAAGAATAGGTAATTGCTTCAACTTTCATTCTAGGATACCATTCTTTTTGCTTTGTTTTTCATTGATTAGGGCCTAATTACAGGCCATTGATAAAATTCTAAGAATTAAAAAGGAGTGTGGACAATGTTCAAAAAAACTCTTCTTATCAGTGCTATTCTTGCTGCCACTACAAGCATTGCTATTGCAAATACAGCTCCTTATGTGGGCGCAGGTCTTGGCATCATCACCAATACGAGTTCGAACTTTGCTGACGCAAGTAAAAAAGATGGGAACAAAACTACCATTTTTGGTCATCCAAGCAATTTTCGCGGTGTACCACTCAATGTATTTGCGGGATATGGCGGTGTGATAACCCAACGTTTTTACCTGGCAGGAGAGTTCTCCGGTACCATTGCAACCGCTGAAATTTCTGATGACCATGGGCTCAAAACTAACTATGGTTATGGCGTGAGCATTCTTCCAGGGTATATGCTGACTGATCATACGCTTGGGTTTGTGCGTGGAAGTGTTGTTCGTAGCCGTTTCTCTGATGTGGGTAAAACGCAAACAGGCGGTCAAGTAGGAGTAGGTTTACAAACCACATTGACGCAAAACATCGATGTTCGTGGTGAATATGATTATACTTCCTATGGTTCTTTTAATAACAGTATAGGCAACATTTCTTCACCTTCTTCCGATGCGTTTAACGCAGCGCTTATTTATAAATTTGATTAATTTTAACACAAAAGCAGCGGTGAGATCAGCCTCTCCTGAATCTACACCAGATATCGTTTCCTGAACGGAGCCTGAGCTGTCACTACCCGCTGCTGCTACCTTACCTTGCTTGTTTCTACTATAATCTGCGTTTTACAATAACTGAGCCTATCTATGCCTTATATCATCATCGATCGTGATGGTGTCATTAATTACGAATCGGACGAATACATTAAATCACCTGAAGAATGGCAGCCTATTCCCGGCAGTTTGGATGCGATTGCTCAATTAAATCGCTCAGGTTTCCAAGTATTAGTCGCAACTAATCAGTCTGGCATCGCTCGTGGCTATTATGATCTCGAGACCTTAAGTCGTATTCACGAAAAATTGAAGAATGAACTTGCTTCTGTTGGCGGTTATATTGAAGAAATATTTTATTGTCCTCATCATCCTGATGATGCTTGCTTATGTCGTAAGCCAAAACCCGGATTGCTTTATCAAATGGAAATTAAATATCAAATCGATTTGACTAACACATTTTTCATTGGGGATTCAGCTGTTGATGTACAAGCGGCGCAAACAGCAGGTTGCATGCCTATCCTAGTGTTGACAGGAAATGGTCAGAAGGCATTAGAAAAATATCCTGAGTTTTTAAATATCCCAAATTTTCCCGATTTAGCGAGGGCTGCGGAATATGCTATCTATCGACAGAGAAAAATTAATGATTAAAAAATCTTACTCTAAAGCGAATTTATTCATTCGTTCACTGATTTTCTCTATTATTGCGGTACCAACTATGTCGCTTTATAGTTTTGTTTGTTTATTATCCTTGCCATTTCCTGTGCATTATCGCCAAAGCGTGATTCGCTTTTATTTACGATTTTATTTTCAGTTGTTGAGAGTGATTTGTCACATCGATTACAAAGTGGAAGGATTAGAACATATTCCCAAAGACCATACTGGGATTATCATGAGTAAGCATCAATCCACCTGGGAAACATTTTTTATTCCATTGCTTTTTCATAATGTGGCTCCTATCGCCAAAAGAGAATTATTATGGGTTCCTTTTTTTGGCTGGGGGTTAGCAATGGCATCGCCAATTGCCATTAATCGAAGTAAAAAAACATCAGCTATGCAGCAAATCATTCAAAAAGGAAAAAAATGCCTGGAAGCAGGACGTTGGGTGATGTTTTTCCCTGAAGGAACACGTGTGCCGCCAGGGGTAGTGGGTCATTATAAATTAGGGGGTGCGCGTTTAGCTGCTGCGACAGGTTATCCTGTCATTCCCATCGCGCATAATGCAGGACGGTTTTGGCCACGACGCAAATTTATCAAGCGTCCAGGCACAGTGCATATTGTGATTGGCCCTTTGATTGAAAGCAAAGGCCGCGAGCCGGGTGAAATTTTAGCGCTGACTAAGAAGTGGATAGAGAGCACAATGGTGCGAATTGATCAGTAACGGTTCAGGCTTCTCTCAGCAACTCGGTGAAGTGCAGCATGTCCTCCTTATCTTGCTCCAATGGTACATCCATGTACCATCCCGCGCTCATCCATGGCGCTAGTCGCAAGATAAGGAGGACATGCTGCACTTCACAGAATTTCTCGCTTTTGGTGGGTAATGGTAAGTATGCGTGAATATTACCCTAAGAAAGCTCAGTTGTTCGTGACCGACTTTTCAGTGCTTCGTCAATAAACCCGCCGGTTAAAAGATTACTATTAGTGCATCTTCTTTTATGATTGATACAATCAGCAATAGGTGAGTCAGGCGACGTGATTTGCCGTAAAGCTGAATAGGGGACTAAAACCGTTTGTGCTCCTTGAATATAGGGAGCTACTTTAGTTTCTTCGAACGTAATCAATAATCCATTTGGTTTAATATTCCAGATTTGATAATTATCTGGCATGGCTACTGTTCCCTCAGCAATAGTTCGTTTATCGGCTAAGTACCTAGATAAAGCGGTGGTCGTATAATCTGACAACACAGCCAGATAATTAGCATCAGGCATAAATAAATCGCTCAACGCAATTTCTTGACCAGTGTCTAAGTTGTAATTTATGACGCGATGATGATGATAAGGATGGGGGGTGCCGGTGATGAAACCTTGAATGGTGAAGCGGATACTTATAATGTGATTATGTTTTGATTTGAGGTAAGATGTATCGTAATCAATGTATAAGCTGTTAGTGATTTTAGATCGCGGCAGACTTTTTTGCATAAACGAGTAGGCTTTAACTTTACTTCTAAATTGATTAATTTCGTCTTGCACGATTAACATAGTCAAATCATTAAAAATAGTAATGCCATCACGATCTGTCTCACTCGCGAGTTGCGGATAAACAGATTTAATAATGATATTGGGTTTGCCGTAAGCAAATTTCAGCGATGAAACAAGGTCAACATCATCATACACATGAAAAGTTCGGCTATCTTCTATGCCCCTATCCTCATCACCAGCATCGGCGAAAGCAGGAGTAGCGCTTACCAATGCGATCAGAAAGATAAACAAAAAACTCGCCATGCTCCCCTTTATGATTATTCTCATGTACCTGGATAATAGATCAGCTCCACTTGAATATATACTAAACGTTGGCTGCGAAGTCGAAGCCTGAGCTGTTACTGGGTAAAGGGTCTCTCCACTCGGTCTGGGTAATGGTTGGTCTGGCAAACCCCAACAGTTAACTCGCGCTTCTGCATTTCCGCCGCTAGTTTGTGTATAATAGTTAGCTGTTGTAGCAGCACAGCCTGAACGTAGGAAGATGGTACTTAAATAGGCCATACAACGCATGAATCGTCCCTGTTTGATATGAGTGAAGTACAATAATATAAACTATGATGGGTTAACTATTGAAAAGCAATATGCCTATGAAATTAGCCTTTTGTCTTTTTAACTATTTTCCTTATGGAGGATTGCAACGAGATTTTATGCGTATCGCACGGGTTTGCCGTCAGCGAGGACATGATATCCATGTGTATACTATGCAATGGGAAGGAGAGGTGGACCCGAGTGTTGAACTGCATTTAATGACAGCAAAGGGTTGGCAAAACCATACGCGTAGTCGGCATTTTGCCAATCAGGTTAAATCCCAACTAGAGAAAGAACATTTTGATCTTGTCATTGGTTTTAACAAAATGCCTCATCTTGATCTTTATTATGCGGCAGATGTTTGCTACGTGGCACGAATCCAGGAACAACGCGGCTTTTTCAATCGATTATTGCCACGCTACCGACAACTTGCTGCATTTGAGCAAGCTGTATTTGCTCGGGGAAAAACGACAGAAATCATGCTTATTTCATCACAACAGCAACCAGGATTCGTTAATTTTTATCAAACCGAGAATGAAAGATTCCATCTGTTGCCGCCGGGCATAGCTAAAGATCGTATCGCACCGGCAAATGCAGCTGAAATTCGTATTGACATGCGGCGGTCTTATCAAATGTCTGACGATGATATTTTGCTGCTCATGGTCGGATCTGGCTTCAAAACCAAAGGCCTGGATCGTGCCATTCGCGGTTTTGCTACTATTCCCACTAAATTGAAGCAGCGCTCGCATTTATTTGTGATCGGACAGGATAACCCACGTCCATTCATGAAATTAGCTAAGCAATTGGGTGTTGATCACCAATTGCATTTTCTGGGTGGCCGACCTGATGTACCGAATTTCATGCTAGCAGCTGATTTATTACTCCATCCTGCTTATCATGAAAATACGGGGACAGTCTTATTGGAAGCGATAGTATCTGGGTTGCCCGTGTTAACCGTGGATAGTTGCGGTTATGCACATTATGTCAGGGAGGCTAAGGCGGGGGTGGTGTTAAAATCGCCATTTCAGCAAGCTGAATTTACTGAAGAATTACAAAAAATGATATTATCGAAAGAACGAACTGATTGGCAGCAAAATGGCTTGGCATTTGCCAAACGAGCGGATATTTACAGTATGCCGGAAAAGACAGCAGATCTGATTGAATATGTGGGACGGAAACGTGTATCTACATAGCGATATTAAAGTGAATCTTTCATCATCGCCAGCTATCTTTGATCAAATGATGGCGCTTAAGGGAAAATGCTTTCGCCAGCAGAAGGGCAGAATCACACAGCGGATTAGGCTAGGTAAGAAAAGCTATTTTATCAAACAGCATTTTGGGGTGGGCTGGAAAGAAATTCTTAAGAATCTAGTGCAATTGCGTTGGCCAGTGCTAAGCGCCAAAAATGAATGGCTGGCTATTCACAAACTCCAAGCACTTGGTATTGATGTACCTACTGTCGTGGCCTACGGTCGACGTGGCAGCAATCCAGCAAGCTTACAATCTTTCATCATGATGGAAGAGCTAGCCCCGGTGATGAGCTTAGAAGACTTATGCCAAACATGGCAGATATTCCCGCCTTCATTTGCTTTGAAACGTAGCTTGATTGAACAAGTCGCATATATCGCCCGTACTTTACACCAAAATGGCTTAAATCATCGTGATTTTTATCTCTGCCACTTTTTATTGGACACGGTTAAAAAAGCTGAAGTAGAGAATCGCTTACCTCATCTCAAGCTTTATCTGATTGATCTCCATCGTGTGCAAATTCGTCACTTGACACCAAGGCGTTGGATCATTAAGGATTTAGCAGGATTATATTTTTCTAGCAAGGATATTGGGTTAACACAGCGTGACTTATACCGTTTTATGAAGAGTTACCATGGCAAATCACTGCGTGAAATAATGGATGCTGATAATGGATTTTGGATAAAGGTGCTAAGACGTGGAGAAAAATTATATTGTGACCTCATCAAGTAAACATCATGAGAATGGCCCGGCTAGTTTGGCGTGGGCAGATCTATATGCTGCAAAATTTGCATTTAATACGCCATTTCAGCTTGATCTCAGCGATCATCAAGAATTTTTATCTGAACGTGTGGTACGTATTATTCCTAAGCGGCGCATAGTAGCGTTTGGCCTCTGGCAAGGCAGGCAGGTCGCAGCAAAAATATTTTTTGATCCAAAACTAGCGCAAAAGCAAATGGAAAAGGATATTGCTGGGATTCAGTTACTGAAAAAAAATAAAATTCCAACCCCTGAGCTTTTATATCAGGGAAACACTCATGATAAACGAATTTATATACTTATTTTTGAGCGGATTGTTGATGCAAAAAATTTAGAGCAAATTTGGCGAAAAAAGAAAAGCATAGATGATGTGTTTCCTATACTAGAGTTTGTGGTGGTTGAAATAGCAACACAACATGTAATTGGTTTGATGCAGCGTGATTTACATTTAAAAAACTTTTTGCTGAGTGACAAAACGATTTATACTTTAGATGGTGCACAAATTGAATTTTCAGCTGAATTATTGCCTAAGAAACCAAGCATGAGGAATCTTGCCCTATTTCTTTCGCAGCTAGGCGTTGATTCAGAAGGTTATCAAGAAAAATTGTTCCGGCATTATGCCAATGCACGTGGCTGGTCATTAAAACAAGAAGATATGTATGAATTATTTATCATGATAAAGCATTGGAATAACCTGCGCTGGAAAAAATTTGCAAAAAAAGTGTTTAGAGATAGTTCGGATTATGTGAGCATGCATACTTGGAGATTAGCTGGCATGTATCACCGGCGTTACGAAGGGCCTGAATTTATCAAATTCTTAGCACAACCAGATTCTGCATTTTATAATCCAACCGCTAAACTGCTGAAAGCAGGAAATTCTGCGACAGTCATAAAAGTCACACTCGATCATCGGGAATTTGTGGTAAAGCGGTATAATATGAAATCTGTTTGGCATCGCTTGCGTCGTTGTTTGCGTGAGACACGAGCGAAAAAATCGTGGCGCTTAGCACAAAAATTAGCATTATTTGATATCCCAACGGCTAAGCCAGTTGCGTTTATTGAGCATAAAAGCTTTGGATTACGTGGTAAATCCTACTACGTCACTGAATATGTGAATGGCAAACATGCGGGTGAATATTTTACACTTCATTATAATCAAGATGAAGAAATATCTGATATGGTGAAGCGCATCACCATGTTATTAAAAAACGTAGCTAAATTAGAAATCACACATGGCGATTTGAAAATCACTAATATTTTGGTTGACAAAGAAAAACAACCTGTTCTGATTGATTTAGATGGTGCAACAGAACATGCTACGCTAGCAGGCTTAAAAAAAGCCTGGAGGAAAGAAATCAGGCGGTTCTTAGATAACTTTCACCGCCATCAAGCGCTACGTCAGAAATTTGAGGTGGAATTGGGAGACTGAGCTGTAATAGTTTAAACACCTAAAATTGAAACGCTTCGGGTATACTACAAATCAAGAAGGCTTTCTTCTTTCACCATCACCATCACTATCATCTGTTTCTTCTTTTTTTCTATTAAATCGCGATGACATTAGAGACTTGATATGATGGAACATCGATTGTTTTTCAAGCTTTGATGTATGTGTATATTGCTCATATGAGCAGTGAGCATGGTTAGCGTCCCTACAGCTACGTGCAAGCAGGGAGGATATTTTTTTCTCTTCGTCAGTTTCCTGATGATAAGCAATTCCTTGCGTTGCTCTATCAAGTGAGCCCGTCGTTCCAGAGATTATTTCGCACATGTTATGTTTATGTTGGGAATTAACATACTTTTCTTTAAAGTCATTTTTTTCCGCATTACTATCATGATAGTGAGATATTTTTCCCATATCGTTAAATTGCCGGTACATCGCGTTAGTGAGAGCGGTAATTTCTTGTTCGCGATCCAGCGCATCTTTACATCCACCCATACGCACCCCTAATAATTCAGAAATAATGCGCTCATAACAACTTTTGTAAACCGCGTCATTTAAATCTTGAGGCTTAAATGTTGGCAGTAATACAGATGAGGCGTCTCGAATAAATTCGATAGGATGTATTCCGGTATTTATAGATAAAAATGAGGTGAGGTCTGTGGCGGCTTGCATGAGTAAGGCTAAATTTCGTCGTGTTGTTCTGTCAATGAAGTGGTAAGGAGAATCATCCTCCATTAACAAGTCCCTACATATAGTTTTCAATTCTTTTGTTTCGTTAGGATTCATAGGTCGCGGGTTTTCCGGCGTGGTGTTTGTTAGGAAATTAATAATCAAATCGAATTGAGCGCTTTGTTCAAAGTTAAGAGGCGTCAAATTACGAAAAAGCAGTGTTTTATCTTTAGCCATTAAAATCAGCTCACGCGAATCAATGGTATCTTTTCGTATTTTATCGGTTATTTTCTCAAAAATATTTATACCATTATTAGTTTCTTTAACCTCAAATTTAATTTTTATATGATTAACAGGAGGGTTTTTTGGATCAATGACAATTTCTGCTTTATCTTTATCATAATAAACAGATTTCTTTGCAAGATATTTTTTTAATTTTTTATTCGCTTTCCTTTTTCTTTTAAGCATGTCTTTTGGATTTTTGCCAGATCTATCGGCTATAAAATGAGGTGCTCCAGGGTCAACTAAAGTTTGATGCAAAATAGGAATGGTAATTTCATTTCCTGGCAATACATCTTTCCACATTGCTACATGCTTATTCGCATAGCTTGCTAATCGTGAATCTGTCACCATCAGCATATGGTTAAGATTAGTAAGGCGCTGCCGTTCGAGTTTATCCTTGACTCGATAGGCAGAGGTAATACCTAGGCGAATGCCGCTGATAATTTGCGTGACTCTATCGTTATTAATGAGAATAGTAGCTTCCTCCCAAGCATTACCAGGATTCGGCGTACTACGTTGCATGGGAGTAGCGGATAATGTAAGTAGCTCGGTATTCTCAGCATAAAACTCTTTCACCCAAGGATGTTTAGTAGTCAATTCTTCAAACCAAGATTGTTGCGTATAGTTGGTTATGTCTGTAGAAGGAGTAGGCACAAAGGCAATACGTTTTGACAATAAAAGAGCAGAAGGTTTATCAGCAGTGCCGCTCACTGTGCAAACAGCTTCATCTTTTCTATCTTGAATCCACAAAAAATTGCGTGCCTCCAATATTCCTTTTGCTGCCATAGTATCATCTGTATAACAATTAGCGTTAATTAATACATCTGCTAACACCCCATTGAATTTTTTATATTCTTCTTGAGCTTCTTTAAATTTTTGCAGCTTATTTTTTTGAGTATTATTTATATCGTTTATTTTGCTATAAAACTTTTCAAGAACTATTTTGATTTGTGCCGCAGCGGAGTCTGTATATTGTGTTCCACTATATTCAATAATAGTAAGAGCACTTCTGGCACTATCCATACCGGAAATAAAAAAATCATTTATGCTTGCTTTCAAATTGGTTTCTTTTGGCGGATAAACACGTATTTTTAATAAATCTTTTTCCACAATAAAGGATTTTGAATTTAATTGAGTGTCACGCAAATTTTTTAAATATTCTTGCATTGCGGTGATGCCAGTTTTATTGTGTAAAGTTTGTAAAAAAGTGCCGATAGCATCTTGCCATGCTGTTTTTCCTGAGCCAATTTTCTCTTGAACGTTGGATGTTTTAATGGTGTCCAATAACCATTCTGCATCAGTTTCGTTAATAACCATAGTAGTCGCTTTATCGATAACCTCTGGCGGGGGAACCCATGTTGCAATTGATTCTTTTTGTGCTTTATATTTTGGCGGCTTGCGCGAAAAGACCAGTAGATTAGTAATATCGCACTGAGTACTTTTTTTAAGTTGCTTCATGAAATTCTTATGTACTAAGGATACTTTTACGATTGCGCTATGGAAAATCATCGATCTAAAATGATGGCCTTGTTTTAATGATTTCACTATGCCAGCTTCTAAAATCTGCCAATTGTCCATTGCAGCAGAATTTTCTTCCATGGTTCTGACAGCACAAGCAAAAATGGCGGTTCGATCTCTCGCACTTTTGCACCCAGCAATAGTAAATGATTGCTTGCCCATCGCAAGATGTTCTAATGCAGCCTGCATAATGTTGCGTTGATACCTATTTAAATTTTTATATGGTTCTTCCTTATCTAGTAATTTTTGCAAACATTCGCAAGCTTTTTCACGTTTTATCAGCTCATTAATCAGTTCTGGCTCATATCCCGACTTTTTCAGTTGAGCGCTTACATCACTTATTTTAAGGGTTTTAATATGGGGTGTAGTTGGCGGTACATAAGAGTTGATGTCCAATCTCTCTTTGGTTGTGCCAAATTCAGCAATTTTTTGACGACGTATTGTATCATCTTGACTATATTCGGTCGACAGAAAAGCATTTCTATTTACCGCTGAATTAGTGTGCGTAATTTGTAAATTTGCTCCTAATTCAGTTTTAATTTGATTTTTAAAGTTTTCATCTTTTGCAATATTTTTTACAACTTCTTTCGCTAATTTAACAAATCTCGCATTATTATCGACATGATGAAACCGTCGCTCACCAATCAATGGCGACAATAAAGTTTGATAATTAATATAAAAATTAAAATTTTTTGGATCAATTACATCTTGGTAAAGTTCTTTAAATTTTTTAATTCTCACACTGAGTTGACTCAAGATCAATTCACGCAATATTTTTTCTGCTATATCTTTTTGTGTTTGATCATTATTCTTTACATCTGGAATTTCTCTAATATCATAGGCGATTGCTATGCCGTTACGCAGAAAATCGGTATGAGAAAAAATTAATTCAGCTTGATCATCCGAACGTTTTGCTACATTTATTTCAACTATTTGATTATTGGCGGATATGGGGAACCAACGTGCTGAAGGCGGAGCTGTCACACCTTTTCTTTTTAATTCATTAAGGTTTTCTGCCGAAAAAAATTGCTCTAACCAAGTGTTTTGGGTATCAACACCAAATCCTGCTAATTTTTTTGCACTTTTCATCCAGTCTTGATTCGGAATATCGGTAAATAATTCGGAATCATCATAATATTGCTCGCTAATTTTATAGGGCGTCGATTTTTCAATGGTCACCATATCTTTATCTTCAGAAATAGTGCAAACGGACGGGTGATCTTCCATTAAAATGCCAAGATCTCTGGCCATGGTCAGTTGTTTTCGACCGTTATCAGGCGTAATTTCAAAATGAGTTGCCAAGCAATTAGCAAATTGATCGGATAACCAGAGCGTTGCGCTTGCTGAGTATCCTTCTTTATTTTTTTTCGAATGATATTGCTGATAAATGTTATCTATTTCTTCTAGTAATTTTTTTTTTAACTCAGCATCCTTTATATGATTTGCGATTAACAACATGCCTTGTACATAACGGAGTGCTTGTACTTCCGCTTCATGTTTTTGGATAGGATTTAATTCATCCTCCGATTTTCCTTGACGATGATATTTAACAAGAACTTTTGTGCCATCTTTATCTTGGTAATAACCATCAAAATCTTGCTCACGTAATTGTCGAATTAGATTGCGAAGGTCAGTGTCTTCTTCTATTGTTAATTCTGAGGGATAGGATACTGACTCGATAGGTTTTATAATTTCATCTCCACTCTCGCTCGTGTTTTTATAAATTTCACAAGGGGAATAATGCTTTTCGTTATGAGAAAAAGCCATATTAACGCTCCTAGAAAAGGATTATATTTACTCTATTTTAGTATAACTTACTTTTCGATAACGGAGATTTTGTTGTAACATATTGTTTTCACATATTTTTTCACAGAGCCTAAGGATAGCGCCATGCAAGGATTACGTAATCACCATTTATTCCGTGAATTATGTTATATCAATGGGAAGTGGGTAAAAGCAGATTCTGGTAAAACATCCGTTATCAATAATCCTTTTGATGGCAGTCTGCTAGGGAATGTTCCTGAATGCCAGCAAACTGAAACTAAACGTGCGATTGAAGCGGCTGATATTGCTTGGAGCAACTGGAAAAATTTATCAGCAAAAGAACGCTCAGATCTATTATGGGCATGGGCACATCTTATTGATCAAAATAAAGAAGACCTTGCTCTCATCATGACTCTAGAACAAGGAAAACCACTCACAGAAGCACGCGGCGAAATTGATTATGCAAATGGATTTATCAAATGGTTTGCTGAAGAAGGGCGTCGTGCTTATGGCGATATTATTCCTTCCAATCTCCGTGGCCAGCATTTGCTGGTGATTAAACAGCCGGTGGGTGTGGTCGCAGCAATTACACCATGGAATTTTCCATCTGCCATGATTACCCGCAAAATTGCCCCTGCATTGGCAGTGGGTTGTACTGTAGTCGTTAAACCTGATGAAGCTACACCGTTTAGCGCATTAGCTTTAGCAGTGCTGGCAGAGCAAGCAGGCATACCGGCAGGAGTATTCAATGTGGTGACTGGTGTTCCTGAAGATATTGGCAATGAAATGACAGCTAATTCGTTAGTCCGCAAATTGTCGTTTACGGGATCAACGGCCGTGGGCAGATTGTTAATGAAACAATGTGCACCTACTATCAAAAAAATCTCATTAGAATTGGGCGGCAACGCACCGTTTATTGTGTTTGATGATGCAGATATTGATGCTGCTGTTAAAGGTGCCATTGCTTCCAAATTTCGTAATTCAGGACAAACGTGTGTGTGTGCAAATCGCCTATTTGTGCAAGAGGCTATTTACGAAGAATTCTCGCAAAAATTAGTAAAGGCTGTGCAGCAATTAAAAGTGGGTAATGGGTTAGAAGAAGGAGTACAACAAGGTCCTCTGATTAATGAGGCCGCTGTTGCCAAGGTTAAATCACATGTTGATGATGCGGTGACTAAAGGTGCAAAAATCGCATATGGTGGTAAAACACATGCATTAGGTGGGTTATTTTTCGAACCGACGGTGTTAACCAATGTTAATTCAACTATGCAACTGGCTAAAGAAGAAACGTTTGGTCCAGTTGCTCCATTATTTCGGTTTAAGAGTGATGAGGAAGTGATTGCTATGGCGAATGATACTGAATTTGGTCTCGCTTCTTATTTTTATAGCAAAAATATTAATCGAATTTGGCGGACTGCAGAAGGGTTGGAATATGGCATGGTAGGTATTAATGTAGGTATTCTTTCAACGGAGGTGGCGCCATTTGGTGGTGTGAAGCAATCAGGCATAGGGCGTGAAGGTTCTAAATATGGTATCGAACCTTATCTAGAAATAAAATATTTATGCATGGGGGTTTAGTTTTTTCACACTTCAAATTTAATTCCCTGTGCGAGAGTCAATCCCTTGCCCCAATTAATTGTATTGGTTTGTCTGCGCATATACGCTTTCCATGCATCGGATCCTGCTTCGCGGCCGCCGCCTGTCTCTTTTTCACCGCCGAATGCACCACCAATTTCAGCACCCGATGTACCGAGATTGATATTGGCGATCCCACAATCGCTACCTTGTGCAGAAAGAAATGTTTCGGCGTGATGTATATTTTGCGTAAACATGGCAGAAGATAAACCAAAGCGTGATTCATTTTGCATGCCAATTGCTTCATTCAATATTTTATATTTCATGACGTACAAAATAGGTGAAAATGTTTCTCGCTGCACAATTTCCCAATGATTCTCTGCTTCAATAATAGTGGGTTCTACATAAAAACCTGGTTGTTTTAAGGTATGACCGCCAACTAATATTTTGCCGCCTTGTTGTTTGGCATCTGCAATAGCTTTACTGAATTGATCAACAGCATGTTGATCAATAAGTGGGCCCATGAGATTTTTTTGATCGAGTGGATCACCAATTGTCACTTTTTTATAAGCTTTAACCAGGGCGCCGACAAATTTTTCATAAATGGATTCATGAATAATTAAACGGCGTGTAGTAGTACAACGTTGTCCTGCAGTGCCAATCGCACCAAAAACAACCGAGGGTACCGCTAACTCTAAGTTCGCATTTTCATCGACAATAATTGCATTATTTCCGCTTAATTCGAGTAAAGCTCTGCCAAGACGTTGCGCAACGAGTGTGTTAATTTCGCATCCAACGGCTGTTGAACCAGTAAATGAAACCAACGGAACACGGGTGTCTTTCGCTAGATTTTTAACGATGTCGTTATTATCGGTAATCAGCAAGGAAAAAATTCCGCGATAGCCGAAACGATCGAGAACACGATTACAAATATGTTGGACAGCGATAGCACATAAGGGTGTTTTTGGCGAAGGCTTCCATACGACTGTATTACCGCAAACAGTAGCGAGAAACGCATTCCATGACCAGACAGCCACCGGAAAATTAAATGCGCTAATCACGCCCACAACACCAAGTGGATGCCATTGTTCATACATCCTATGTTCAGGTCGTTCTGAATGCATGGTTTTACCATAAAGCATGCGTGCCTGGCCGACAGCGAGATCGGCCATATCAATCATTTCTTGTACTTCTCCATCACCTTCTTGTTTGGATTTTCCCATTTCGAGTGAAACTAAACTACCGAGAAAATCTTTGTATTTACGTAATTCATCACCAATTGTACGTACGATTTCGCCACGTTTTGGTGCAGGCACATCGCGCCAGGATAAAAAAGCTTGCTGTGCTTCTTTAATAATATGCTCGTAATCTTTGGCAGAAGTACGATAAATCGAAGCAATAGGTTCACCAGTTGCAGGATTATAAGAAATGATTTCTCCTTCTTCTTTAGCATGTGACCACCAGTGAGTGCCTGTGCTTGCACCACTGTTTTTTTCACTTAGATGAAGTGATTTTAATAAATCCATAATGTGCTCCTCTTGCAGAAGTAGTCGGCAAAGAACAGCATGTCATTATTTATTTTGCTCTAATGGTACATCCATGTGCCATCCCGCGCTCATCCATGAAGCTAGTCGAAAAATAAATAATGACATGCTGTTCTTCCTGTTTTATTTAGTTTATGCGTAATAATCGCCAAAACGATTATTGATTAAATCATGGTGTGAAAATTGTTCTTGACGTATAAATCCTTGGTATTTTTCTGGTTGGCTTAACACCAAATCGACAACAGCACATATACCTGATGCAGTGGTTAATTGAATAGCTGACCATCGATGTCCGCCCATTTTTTTCGGGTAAAATTTCTTCACATAATTTTCTTCGATGAATTGATCGTCTTGTATTCCTGTCACTGAAACATAAACTAACACCACATCTTGAAATGTTTTAGGAATGGCGCGCTCAAAGATGTGTTTTAATGTATCACGATCTTCGTTCAATTTTAAATCATTCATCAAGAATCGTATTTTTGCGCAGTGGCCAGGATAGCGAATGGTCTTATAACTTAAGTGTTTGACCTTGCCATAATAGCTTTGTACCAGGCTGCCTATACCACCTGAGGTATTAAAAGCTTCATAGGTGAGACCATCAATTTTTATTTCTTCCAGGCCTTCTAAAGGCAGTAATTCGACTTGTTCACTATGCTCAATGGCTTGGCAAGGATTGCCGTACTCGTTAATGAGACCATCAGTAGACCAGGTTAAAGAATATTGTAATGCGTTGCTAATATTGGTGGGTAGTGCGCCCACTCGCATTTTCACGGTATCCAATTGAGGAAAATGTTTCATCAAGTCATTGGCAATAATGCTGATAAAACCCGGCGCAAGGCCGCATTGAGGGACGAAAGCACTGTTGGATGTTTTAGCCAATTCTTCGACCACTTTCGTGGTTTCTACATCTTCGGTTAAATCAAAATAATGCAGATGGTGGGCTGCTGCAATTTTTGCGATGGGAATATTGCAATAAAAAGGTAAGGAAGAAATAATGGCTTCAATTTTATTTTTCTTTAAAAAATTAGCAATGGCGCGTTCATCGTTCGCGTCAAGTTGAACATAGTTAAAATTAGGAAGTGCATTTAATTTACGAATATGAAGATTATTTTCTTGAATATCGGCTAGATAAACAGAATAAGCATTTGATTGAGCCAGTAAAAAAGAAATGAGGGAACCAATTTTTCCCGCACCAATAACGAGGGCATTATACATATACTACTCCTTTCATGACCGCTCCTACTTGAGCTGAGCTTTTTAAGAAGGTGATATCATAATGATGAACAGTGCAAGAGGGAAGGCATGAATCTGAAAATGTGTTTTTACGGTAACAGCTCAAGCTCCGTTCAGGAAACGCCGTCTGCGGGCATCTTTGAACGAAAGTTTGCGGGAAAAATGCTCACATACTCTGTGTATGCTGCGCTTTTTCCCGCAAACTTTCGTTCAAAGATGCCCGCAGACGGCGTTTGATGTGGGTTCAAGAGGGGCTATTGTGTTTTTACCGTAACAAATACGTTCCACTGCCGGTCGCAATGAGGGTTTCATCCTGGTTGCTTAACTCCATACGCACAAAGGATATTTTTTTGCCACTTTTCAGCAGCCACGCTTTTGCAATAAACAATTCGCCACGGCCAGGACGTAGATAACTAATCTGTAAATCCACTGTGCTGGTTTTACCTATCGTCTCCACCAATTCTTCAATCGACTTTTCTAAATTTTTATAGATGGCGGCAGACATGACAACCATGCCGCCAGCCATATCAAGAACAGATGAAATCACGCCGCCATGCAAGATGCCTTGTAAAAAATTACCCACTAGTTCTTGTTTCATATCGAAGCTCATGGTGACATGGGTGTCATCAATATGATCAAGTTTTAATCCCAGCATACGGTTAAAGGGAATAGCGGTGAAGGTGCTAGATAGTTGGTTGACCATTTCGCTTTGAGAATGAAGAGACATGAGAAGGGCGTACCTTGTTAATGAGGTTTTAATTGTATTGGTTTATCAAGATTGTATTGATGATGTATCTGCTCAATTAAGTCGTCGTCGGGGTTTTTTACTCCCAATGTCTCAAAATTTTCTCTGGCTGCATTATTTAGACCCATAGAATCGCCGAATTGATTGTCATTGGTTTTATCTTGTTCAGAAAGTTGTGAAAAGCTGTCTTCATAGTTGGGGTTTTGACAAGGCGTGCCAAAGAGATTGCCTAATTCTTGTTGAACGACAGCTTGGATACTACCTGTTTCTTTCGTGTTAATTAATCCTAGCAAGTTTGTATTAATATCAAAAGTTTCTTCTACTTCTTGTTCCCGTTTTTTTCCAGAGGGATCGGGTTTAGGTTGGATTAAATTTAACGTTTTAAGTTCAGTGAGGATTTCTTTATTAAGCTCACGAAGTTCGTCTTTAATTTCTTGTATTTGTTTCAATTCTGTGGGGGTGAGTTTTTTTTGTAAATCTTCTTCATGTTTGATATCTTTTGATTCGAACAATTTTTTAATGTCATCTAATTTATTAGATAACTTTGGATGTTTTTCTGCTGCTGCGGTCATGACTAATGCCATGGTTAATTTATGCACAAATTTAGGACTCATTTCAAAAGCTTCTCTTGATACTTCGGTGCGATTTTTATCGTTGAAAATAGATTTAGTGATAGTATCAATAAGGGCTTCTTTAGCATCCGAGGTAAGTTCTAATTGAGGATTGTTTTTCTGAATTTTCTCAAAAATTTTTTTGATCATGGCATTTAAATAGCGATATAGC
>Ga0206865_1014_pt1 | contig 57709 bp, 68 predicted proteins | sample Alteio_BWOrgCont_39_FD_152628 | JGI IMG/M metagenome (GOLD analysis project Ga0206865, IMG submission 152628) | Enriched cells from forest soil in Barre Woods Harvard Forest LTER site, Petersham, Massachusetts, United States -... | ecosystem: Environmental > Terrestrial > Soil > Temperate forest >...
CCATTGGGCGTAATTATGCCGAACACGCCAAAGAGCTGAATAACCCCGTGCCCGGTGTGCCGGTAATATTTATGAAGCCCGATACTGCTTTGTTGAGGGAAAACAAACCTTTTTATCATCCCGATTTTTCGGAAGACATACACCACGAAATTGAAATTGTGCTGAAAGTTTGTAAAGAGGGGAAAAATATAGGCGAAAAATTTGCCGGCAATTATTATGACGAAATTGCTTTGGGGGTTGATTTTACCGCCCGCGATATACAAAGTCGCCATAAAGAAAAAGGCCTGCCCTGGGAACTTGCCAAAGCTTTTGACCATTCGGCGCCGGTAAGCAACTTTTTACCCAAATCGCAATTTGCCGACCTGCACAATATCAATTTCAGGCTCGATATTAACGGCCAAACCCGGCAGCAGGACAATACCTCGTTCATGCTGTTTTCGTTCGACTATATCATCGCTTTTGTCTCAAAATACATCACCCTAAAAAAAGGCGACTTAATTTTTACCGGAACCCCGGCCGGCGTTGGTAAAGTAAACATTGGCGACCGCCTTGAAGGCTACCTGGAGGATAACAAAATGCTTGACTTTCTTGTTAAATAAGCATGGTAAAAAAGCTTTCAGCCACGTCCCTGCTTTTATTGTGTGTTTTTTCCGGATTATTTGCCCAGGGTATTATTCAAAGCAGGCAATATCCTCAAAATTTTTTCCGCTACCCGCTTGATCTTTCTCCGGTTACCGCGGGCACGTTTGGCGAGTTAAGGCCCAATCATTTTCACTCCGGGCTCGATTTTAAGACCAACCAAACAACCGGCTACCCTGTGCATGCTGCGGCTGACGGCTATGTATCGCGTTTGCGGGTGGAGTATGGCGGATTTGGGCATGCCATTTATATTACCCACCCAAACGGGTACACCACCGTTTATGGGCATATCGAAAAGTTTAGCCCCGAAATGGAGCGGCTGATCCGCGATACCCAGTATAAAAAGCAAAACTTTGAAGTTGATTTTAAACTGCAGCCCCGCGTGGTACAGGTTTGCCAGGGTGATATTATTGCCTTATCGGGCAATGCCGGCGCATCCGAAGGGCCACACCTGCATTTCGAGATCAGGGATACCAAAACCGAGGAAACTATTAATCCGCAACTATTTGGCTTAACTATACCGGATAAAATACCGCCAACCATTTATGCCATTGGGATATACCGCCTGGGTAGCGAGCCTTTCAGTGAGCAAACGCCCAGGCAATTTTTGGGCGTTAGCGGCGCCAATGGCCATTACCACCTGACCAAACCGCAAGTTATTAATGTGAGCGGACAAACGGGCTTCGGCATTACGGCTAATGACGTTACCAGCGCATCGCCCAATCATAATGGTATTTACTCCGTGGAAGAAAAGGTTGATGGCAAAACGGTTTACACTTTTACCATCGAACGCTTTGCGTTTGATCAAACCCATGCCATTAATGCTTATATAGATTACCCGGAGTTTTTACGGACCCGCAGGTTTGTACAAAAGTGTTTTATCCCGCCCGGCAGTAAAATAACGCTGTACCCGCAATCGGTAAACAGGGGTGTCATCAATTTTAATGATGATGCCCTGCACGAGGTGCAATACATTGTTAAGGATGTTGCAGGAAATACATCTACCTTAAACATCAGCGTAAAATCCACTCCCGAAACTGGCACAGCGCATTTAAGCAATGGCGCGGGTACGCTTTTCCGTTACAACCAGGTTAACCAGTTTAGCAATGCAAAGGTTAAAGTGATAGTACCTCAAGGCAATTTGTACGATGATATTAATTTTACCTATGCCATGCTGCCTCAAAGGCCCGGGACTTACTCGGCCGTGCACCGCATACATAACCGCTACACCACCATAAACGACACCTACGAGCTATGGATAAAGCCCGACAGCACCATCGGCAAATACACCAATAAGGCGGTAATATTAAATACTGATGGCGTTTGCGAAAACACCACGTATGAGGATGGCTACCTAAAAGCAAAACCACGCACCTTTGGCGATTATTTTGTTAAGGTTGATACTGTTGCACCGGTTATTATGCCCATCAACATTAAAAATGGCGCTATCCTGAAAAAAGCACGCGGCATATTCTGCCGGATAAGCGATAACCTATCGGGCGTAAAAAGCTTTAGCGCTAAAATTGATGGCGTATGGGTTTTGATGATACGGGATTATAAAACCAAAATACTTACCTATAATTTTGACGGCTTGTCCCCCGGCAAGCATCAGTTTGAATTAATAGTCACAGATAATAAAGATAATACGACACGTTTTACCGCCGGATTTATACGATAAGCTGTTTTTTCGTGGATAAAACTAGAACGTCACATTAAATCCCACGGTAAACAAAAAGTACGAGCCGTTTTGGCCTGTATTGTAGGGTTGTATAACGTACGGCGTAAAATTTAACTGCCATGTTTTAATGGCGTAAATAAATTGCATCGATCCACTCAAAGCCAGCAGTTCGTATTTGCGGGTTGTTGTAACTCGTGGTTGTGTGCCTAAAACCTGCCCGACAACTGATGTTGAATCTGTTTGCGAGAAGGACTGTGTACCGGCATAAAGCATCAGATCGGGGATAATTTTAAACCCGTTCCGGGCATCTTTCCCGGATTTAACAAGCCATATTTCTTTAGAAAGTTCCGCATCATTTATAATATCATTAGGCCCTTGCTTCCCGATCCGGTAGCTGGCCGCTACTGTTAATTTAACAATATCCTGCGGGTTAAAGTGCAGCTGTCCATCAATGGTTGCATTAAATGTCGATAAGATTATCGGGCTATTATCTGTTATAAAATACTTTGTGGCCGATATGGCACCACCGTATTCCTTTTTCTTGTCGAATGAAAATACATATCCTGGCGTAAAGCTTACGCCCTCTGTTTTACTGTGTGAACCATTCAGATCGAAATAGCCAATGCCACTTAAGAAAAAACCCTTCGCCGAAATAAGGGAAACGGTTGGCAACAAAACTGGCACACTTCCGGGATCCTTACGGCCGGCGTAGGTTAAATCAGAAAGATAAATGAGACCGGTGTTTACAAATAAGCTTTTGGCCGCCTGCTTTTTTACGGCAGTGTCCGGCTTGAGTTGCTGCTGGCCCATTGACAGAAAGGGCAGTGCTAACAGAACAAGAATGAGTTTGGGTTTTAACATGGGGGTAATGATATAGGCTTTAAAGGTGAAAAGGCCCAATGGACCTTTTTCACCTGGTTGATATGACTGAACTACATTATTTTTTTGATACAGAACCAGTTGCTGATGAAGCCGCGCTGGTGTTTACGCCAGCTTGTTTTTTGCCGGCTTTAACACTTGTTGAACTTGTTGCAGAACCTTTTGCCGAGCCGCTTAACTTTTTTGAAGAAGCTGATAAGCCACCGGAGCCAATCACATTTGTGCTGCTACTGGTCTTAACCGATGTGTTGCTTAAGCCTTTTGCAGTTTTCTTTACAGCTTTATTGGTTGCCATTACTGTTTTTGATCCTTTTACAGCTATAGCTGTTTTAGCCGAGCCGATTTTATTTGAAGTTGCCGAAACAGTGTTATTGGCTTTAGCATTGATGGCGCTTGTATTTGCGCCGATTACAGCTTTTCCGTTTGAAGTGGTTGAACTGTTTAAGCTTGCGCCATTTTTACTGATGGTAGCACCACCAACCGACGATAGCGAGCCGTTAATACTTGAATTGCCTTTAGATGCATTTAGTTTTGCAGACGACGAACCGTTGATGCTCGCGTCATTTTTGTTGGCGGTTACTGTTAATGCATCATTTGCAGTACCGGTTGCGTCAGTTGATAACGCCTGCCCCTGCCCTGCCTGTACGGCCGATTGAGCGGCAGTACTTGCCTGGCCCGATACGTTTACCGCCTGGTTTTGGGCTGCCTGTACAGTCGCCTGGGTTTGGTTAGCTATTTTGCCGGCAACATTGGTAGCCTGGTTAATTACTTTTTGAGTGGTTGCAGTATTTACTGTAGGTAACACAGCCTGCGTTACAATTTTAGTTGCGGTTTGAGCGCCCACGTTTAGCTGAGCCATACTTGTTTTTGCGGTGAAAATGATCACGGCGCAAGACAAAAATTTGATTACGTTTTTCATGATGTTTTTAATAGGGTTAACAAATAATAAGGTAAACTACCTTTTTAAGGAATTTGCAAAGCCTATGCCATCAGCGTAATTTAATTAAAAATGCGTTCGTACACGGTTAGGTGTACAGGTTTTTATACATTTTTGGTTCCAAAAATATTCAGCCAGAGCCCTGTATTGAAATTGGCTTAAACTTTGCCTGCGCTAAAGGAATAATTGAGGCCCTGAACGGATACTAAGGGAGGAACATGATTTCTTTCGAACAGATCATACCCAGGTTTTAAAGTTTTCCAGAATGAAAAGGAAGGATTCGTTTTGTAAGTTTTCATGTGTTGCTCATCCATCCTGAACGGGAATATGGCGACATCAATTTTTTGCTGGCCTGCTTCAAAAGCTTTATAAAACATGGTGTATATGTCATCGATGCCGTCATTAGTCATAGCATAGCAGCCATTAGAGGCGCAAATACCGTGGATCATGATCTGGTCGCCGGTATATCCCTTTAGTGTTTCCAATTTATTGGGATACCCTACATTGATAGAAAGATGGTAACTGCTATTTGGATTTAACTGTTTTGGCTCAACCGTGTAAAAACCTTCCGGGCTTTTATAGTCGCCTGCCTTGGTTTTGGTTCCTAAGCCGCCGGAAAAGGCGCAGATATTATAAGTTTTAAAAAACTGGTATCTGGGACCAGATTTTACCCATATTTCGAGCGTGCCTTCGTCTTTAAATAACCTGATGTACACCTGCGGCTTAATCGTAAGCCCTTTATCTTTCAATTCATTTTGCAGCCTGGGCCATACGGATTTCCTCGCCACCCTGGCGCGGTCGCTATCAGGAAGGGAGGTTTTTGGATGGATTGCAAGTAACGATAATATCGTTAATAAAGTAAAAAATTTAGGCATAGTTAATTGACTGATATTTAGATATCAGAATAACTACACTTTTAGTTATTTATTGCAACAAGATTGCATTTTTTATGAAACCGATACGAATTATATCCCCAATACTTGCTTCAGCTTAACATACCCCGATTTACTCACGGGTATTTTTGCGCCCGATTTAAGGATGGCCAGGTGGGCATCTTTTTCGTAGGGATCAATACGGGTAATTTGAGGGATAGCGATCATGTATGAACGGTGTACCCGCACAAAGTGACGGGGATCAAGCATCTGCTCAAAAAAGTTCATGGTTTTATTTTTCAGGAAGGATCCCTCGGCAGTGTAAACGCTCACGTAATCGTCATCAGCCGCCAGGTATAAAACATCCTGCACCGGGATTATCTTTACCTTGGTACCTGTTTTTACCACAATGCGCTCATGCTGTGCAGGCGAATTGGCAGCTTCCAGTATTTCTTCTGTTTTCTTTGGCGAAGGAGCGTTAGGGGCCTGGGCCAGGTATTTTTCAATGGCCTTGTTAAAGCGGTCCTTGTTAAAGGGTTTTAACAGGTAGTCGACCGCGTGCGCCTCAAAAGCTTTTATGGCATATTCATCAAACGCAGTTGCAAATATTACCGCGGGCTGGTGTTCAACCAGTTCGAGCATCTCGAAGCCGTTTATTTTCGGCATCTGTACATCTAAAAATATAAGGTCGGGCTGGTATTGTTGAATGGCTTTCAAGCCCTCAAATCCGTCGCCGCATTCCTGCATTACTTCAATCTGGCTAAAATCCTGTAAATATTCCCTAACAACCATACGTGCCAGTGGCTCGTCGTCAATAATTAATGCGCGTTTCATAGTTTACAACTGCGGTACTTTAATAATAGTTGTAAATATATTATCATTTGCGTGAGTTTCCATCAAATCATTACGGGCAAAAAGCAAATATAATCTCCGCTGCACCCCGCGCAGGCCAAAACCGGTGCCCTGCTTTGGTCGCGACGTTTGCGGATCATACGGATTTTGCACCATCAGTATTAAAAAATTGCCATCCATTTCGGCCCTGATACTCACTACTACGTCGTCGATAGTATCATAAAGCCCAAATTTAATAGCATTTTCAACAATGGGCTGAAGCAGCATGGAAGGCAACAGCGCAGCCCCTGATCTTTCGTCGCAGCTTATTTCGGTTTGCAAGCGGTGACCAAAACGCACCTTTTCAATATCGAGATACAAATTCAGATGCGTAAGTTCATCGGACAAAGGCACCTGCAGCTGATCATCCTTCTTTAACGTCCCCCTTAAAAAATCCGAAAGCTGGTGGATCATCCTACGGGCCTCATCAGGCTTAAAACCTATCAGTGCGTTAATTGAGTTAAGGCTGTTAAACAAAAAATGCGGTTGCAGTTGCTGCCTTAAGTTATAAAGCTCGGCATCCCTGGCCAATTTCTCGGCTTCTGCTTTGCGGCGCTCATTTTCTTTCTGGTCAATTTGCGAATAATAAATCATGCTGATCATCGCCATCCACCCTATGGCCAGGAAATCAATTATTGCCCTGATGACTACTGATTGTATTAAAAATTGGATATAAGCTTCGCCGGTTGTTAAAAATGGCAACAGCCACCGGCACCCAAACGAACAAATGACGGCCAGCGCGCCACACCAGATGAGGATATTGATATAGCTATCCTTACCGGGTTGATAGTACCGCAGGTTGTTATTAATTAACCAGCAGGCAGCACCCAGCAAAATGGTATTTACCATGCTATCAGCAAAGGCAATATACCATATAAAACCAAAATTATGGATAAGGTACGTTTGCGCCACAGCCCATACCAGCCCGCAGCCTGCAGCTAAACCGTATAATTTTGATGTTGTTAATGATGCCATTCTTTTAAGTCCGAATCCCGATAGCTATCGGGACGGGAAAGTTGTGTTTGAGTTTTGAACGTTTTTAGTTTATCTTAACTTTAAGTTTTTTGTAAATAAGCGGCTGGATCAAAAGTAAAAACCATTCTTGAACAACCAAAAAGACTTTCAACTGCTGCAAAAATTTGTGCCCTTTGTGGCTTCTTCGTGTTCTTTGTGGTTCAAAAATTTACCACTAAGGTCACGAAGAACGCACTAAGAACACTAAGACAAAAGAATATTCGGCAGATTTTTCTACCTTACGACCTTTCTACCTTCCTGACTCCACTAAAAGCTGCGGACATCTACTCCTGCAAAAATCGAAACGCCTTTCAGCACCAGTATCTTTTCGCTATTGGGCCCGGCGTTGGTTCGCATGCGCTTATCGTCAAATCCGGCAAAAACCGCTGCCATATCCGAAACTACCTGCCAGTGCGACGGAACAATAATTTTGGTGCCGCCAAATATCTGGGTAATATCAATTATTACCCTTCCGTTAATATCGGCCTGCGTAAAATCAAGCTCGGCGCCACCGAAAACGTTCACGATTTCGCCACCCTTAAAATCTTTCGAGAGTATTGTTTTTTTGATGCCGCCAAATACCGATACGGCATCGAGGTAATCGTCGCCCATTGGTGGATTTGTGTTACGCCCGGTTGGCGGAACCTCGGTGTAAGTGGTATCGGCTATTGGATTAACCGGGTTATTGGGATCATTCACATGAGCGCGCCAATCCCATTTGTGACTATTTTTTTTGGTCCAGTATTCACCATCCAGGTGGTTGCGTCGCCTCAATATCATCCACACCCCGAAACCGATCACCATCAAAGGGAATATTATCCCGCTTCCATGGGGTACATTTTGGGCTATCAGAAAAACTATGCCTATTGCAAGTAAAGCGTATGAAGATGGTTTTTGAAAATTGCTTCTTGAGCCTATAAATAATCCCCAACCCACCAACCACAAAGGCCATAATACTATATTATCAGGTATCAGGTATAAGTTAAATTCCTTCAGCAACAATACGCATCCCACAGCAAGCAAAATAAGCCCAGCAGTTGCTTTGCCGTTATTCTGGGGTTTCTGTTGTTTTATATCGTTGTCCATTATTTTCCTATATTAAATCTTATCCAAAACTAAGATAACATTATGTGCCTGCCAAACAAAAACTGGCAGCGTATTTAAACAAATCGGTGAGGGGCTGTAAAACGTCGGTGAAAAAGTTGGACGATTAAAATTAATATTTGGCATATACGTTTTGAACTCGTTATTGCTTAATTTAAAGTGACTTCTACACTCCAGTCGCTGCCACTTGCTACCTGGTTGGTTTTGGCAAAATCGCCCATATTTAAAGCGAAAGATAACTGCAAAAGGCTGTTTAAATAAGCAAGCGGTTTGCCTTCGGCTACTGCGCCAAATGTTTGTGCGTAAGGCATGGAACCCTTGTAAACCAGCTTTTGTTTATAAAAGATGGATACATTCACTTTGTCGCCAAAATGAGGGTTTAGCTTGTTAAACAAAGGGCCGGGGATATTGGTCCAAACGTTACCGTATTGTACGTCGAGGATGGGGATATTGCCCTTAACTACATTACCGGCAATGGTTGCATCCTGGAAGGGAAGCTTTACCACCTCTTTAGGCAAAAGCGGGCCAACCTGCTCAAAAGTGATAACACCGGCTGCCAAACGTGCCGCGGTGTAGGCATAAACATCACGCCCGTGAAAGGTATATGACTCCTGCGAATCCTTACGACGGTTTACGGCTTCATCAATCTGGCGGATCTCATCAATTCCCAATGATGCGGATATGAGCGTTAACGTGCCATTGTCCGGCGTTACAATAAAGTGGCCCGATTTTGTTTTTAAAACGACCGACTTGCGGGTAGTGCCCACCCCCGGATCAACCACCGAGACAAACACCGTACCGGCCGGCCAGTACCGCACGGTTTGCTCCAGGCGATAGGATGCTTCCCAGATGTTATAAGCCGGGATCTCATGCGTAAGGTCATACAATTTCAATTCGGGCGACACGCCCATGGCCACGCCTTTCATGGCCGAAACAGCGCCATCCTTAACGCCAAAATCGGACTGAAAAACAACTATTTTATTTTGTGCGAGGCTGAGTTTTGCCGAAAACAACAAGACTAAAGCTATGGAAACCAATCGTAAATATCTCTTCATGTTATTAATACATTTTATTGTTGCAAATTAATGGTTTTTATTAAATGATTTAGGGTATAATTTTTATAGTTTGGGGATTAGATTGATGTTAAATTAAGCGTAAGTACGGATAACACCCAAAAGCGTTTTGTTTTTATTACTTTTATCTTTCCGGCTTTCGTTTACTGTTTAAGTTAATTAATCGAAATTATGAAATATCGCTTTTTGTTATTTTGCTTAATGTTTATTTTGCCGGTACAATATGTTTTTTCACAACAAAAAATAATTGATTTTACTGGGTTTAAACCTGATCCTGTGATGGAAGTGGCGAAGCATGTTGGAGAAAAAATAACTGTGTTTGGATCTATTCATCAAATTAATTCCAAAAACAGTAAAAGAACACTAATCATTGGCGTAATGGGAGAATTTATGAAGCCTCCGGATCATCCTACTACGCTGAAAATCCTAATCTTTAAAACAGATATTGATAAATTTAGAAATGTAAAGGATTCTGCTTTAATTCGAAGCACCGCCTTTATCACCGGAAAAGTTATCCGTTATAGAGGGGAGTTAGTTTTAAGATTAAAAAATCGGTCAGATCTTGAATTTGATAAACACCCCAAAGATGCACCTCAAATTCGTTGAAAAACAAACGCGCGGTAGTGTACCAAAACTGTTGACTAACGGGCATAATTTCACGGACGCAGAAATACAACTTGATAATCAATTTTAACACCCTGTTAGAAGCTGTGAAAAAACTCTTTTTTTTATTCTTTATAGCAACTGTTAAGTGCTATGCCGCCTATGGTCAAGCTGTACACCAACTGCCATTGCTATTACCTGACAGTAATTTTAAAGTGGAAATACTGGATAGGTTAATTAAGGAACCTACCGACACCGGTACAATATTAATGGTAAGAATAGAGCATAACGCCCCAATGATTGGCCAAAAGGGTATAGATCCGGATGACGAAATATGGATTACGGCATTGCGAGCCAATGATTTTTCAATGTTTAAATTCATCAAAGATAAGTACATCGGTTATTTTGAATATAAAGGCCATATTGCCCTGGTTTACGGCAATACAAACGGTGAGGATTTTTTTTCAAAACTCGGGCTTTCAAAGGAGTTCCCATTTCTTTCATTAAAACCCTATGACGAACCGGTTTCTTTTGAGCCTACAGCATTTGTATATAAATTCCATTTCAAAAAACTAACGTATACCTATATGGCCAGAGGTTTTTATAATTAAATAAAATATGCAAACAAGCTATAGTGATTGATTGGGATTTTGAACGCGGTAGGCCTTGCTGTTTCGTAGATTACAAATCCCACTTTAGTTTGGATCGTGGATAGTAAATCCCGACCAACGGTGGTGGATTAGCTATGCCTGTAACTTAAAATTATAAAATTTCGACAATGAAAAGGCTACTTTTTTTTATATGCATATTATTAATCATCCCAATAGCATGCCGAACTCCAAAGAGTGTTAAATTTTGTTATGTAAAAATTGCTCCGTTTGGCATTAGCGATGTACCGCTACCTACTTTGTATATCAGCATGATACCTATTGATAGTATTGCAAATATTAATTCTAATAAAGATGTAAAATTTCTCGATCAAAAAATCCTAACTGATGAATATACGTTAAGGAACATAATCGATTTTATTGATAAATATAATAGTGATAAAAATTATCAAGATAAAGGATATTCTGAATTTGGATGTCACAACATTTCGATTTATGATAAAAATCTAACAATCAAAAAGTATGACCTCAATTTGTCCGAAAGCAAACAATTTGTTAAGAGTCTTATTGACATGTTAGTTAAAAACAATTTGGATCAACACGTCATTGAAGAATTGAAAGAAGAGGTTTTAAGTCCTATCGATTTTATTAACATGTAATCATGCAAATGATAGCCGGTTGTCCCCTTCAAGCGCGAGTCTGTCGCGGTGGCCAAAAGCGCTAACGCGACTCGTGATCCACTGACAGGTAGCCTGGCATGCACCGTTTGTTGGCTGATAAAAGGAAGTTTATGTTTTTGTATGATAACATTTGATAACGTATTTTTAAATTGCAATGAGCACTAAATATAAATTCCACGACCAGTCCCGGCTTTATTTCATCAGTTTCGCAGTTATTAATTGGATTGACTTGTTTACCCGAAATGAATACAGAGATATCATGATTACCAGTTGGAAGCATTGTCAGCAAAACAAAGGCCTTGAAATATACGGGTATTGTATAATGACCAATCATGTCCACATGATTGTTGGCACCCATGGCGATAATCTGGAAAATATTATGCGCGACATGAAAAAGTATACTTCGACTGCATTGAGGGCAGCTATCGAGCAGCATCCGGCAGAAAGCCGAAAAGAATGGATGCTTTGGATGATGAAAAGAGCCGGAAAAAAGAACAGCCAAAACGAATCGTTTCAGCTTTGGCAGCAGGACAACCACCCGATAGAATTGTTTGATTTGACAATACTACATCAAAAGCTGGATTACATTCATTTTAACCCGGTTGTCGCGGGTATAGTGGAAAATCCGGAAGATTACTTGTACAGCAGCGCCCGGAATTATGCTGGCTTGCCGGGATTGATTGATGTAATTTTGGTTGATGCGTGTTCGAACTGATTACCATACTGAATACCTGTCAACGGAGCACGAGTCGCCTTTGCGCTTAAGGCCTGCGCGGCAGACTCGCGCTTGAATAGAACTAACCCGCGAATTGTCAAAGTGCCCATTAATAATAATTCCCGAGTTATTTGGTGACACTATTTTGTCAGTAAATGCTATTTTCATTTATGAACAAAATGCTGTAAAAATCTAATAATCAACATGTTAAAAAAGGCGTGTGAACAAAAAAATGTGAACACGTGAACAGAAATTCTGCGTAAAAAGGGTATTTCACCGCAAAGACAGATACCGCCATTGCCTGCCGAAATGGTGGCCATATCCCGGGTTTATATTTAAATAATCGATTATCGAGAAACTCCCCTTTAGGGGCCGGGGGCAAAAAAAGCCGGGCATCATGATGATACCCGGCCCCAATCACTATGAAAAATTAAACTTACCTTTTAAAATTGTTTGAAATTATCTGCCGGTTGTTCGGTGGTTACCGGTTTGTTGTTGTGCCTCATCACCATCCAGGCGCCTGCACCAATAATGGCCATTGGCCAAACAAACCGCTCGGCGTTGTTGATGTTTTCGGTGAACAAAAAGGCAGTGCCTATGATGATCATCCACATCCATATTGGTTTTCTGAAATTGTACTTACCACCCATATAAAGGCCGTAAGCGATGATCCACATTGGCCAGCTGAATAACCAGCCGGGGATAAAAAATAAATTAAAGTTATCTATTAGCAACATGCTGCCGATTACTAAAATGATGACCCCTGCTATTGTTTTGCCGTTGTGAGCTTTATTTGGGTTTGATACGTTGGTTTCCATTTTCTTAAGTTTTAAATCTTACTCAAAAGTATAGCGGAAACCGGGGCGCATCAACCAAATATTGGCGATGTGATTAAAGTAATCGGTGTGCGTAAAGAAATTGTCGGTGAAATGCGGCGTGGCTAAACTCACCGATTTTCGAAGTTTCAAAAGTCGGTGAGTTTAAGAGAATGGGTTAAACCGCAGGTTCCTGCTGGCTCAGGCAATGGAAACTGCCCAATCCCCATATAATATCTGTGGAATCAATCCCTACAACCGTACGGTCGGGGAAACATTGCTGTAAAATATCCAGCGCCTTACCATCATTTTTGCAGCGATAAGTTGGCACAACCACCGCCGAATTGGCAATATAAAAATTAGCGTACGATGCCGGCAAACGCTGATCCTCGTAAACAACAGCATCCGGCATAGGCAGTTCCACAATGTTTAGCTGTTTGCCATTAAGCAGGCGCATTGTTTTCAGCAGCTCCAGGTTTTCCTGCAAAATGGTGTAATTTTCGTCGTTTTTGTTTTCCTCGACAACAGTAACCACGGTATCCTGGTTTACAAAACGGGTGATATCATCAATATGGCCATCCGTATCGTCGCCAACAATGCCATCGCCCAGCCATAACACCTGTTCAACGCCATAGTAGCTTTGCAGGTATCCTTCAATCTGCTGCTGGTTGAGCTGCGGGTTCCGGTTTTGATTGAGCAAACAGGCCGTGGTTGTTAAAACAGTCCCGGCGCCGTTAAAATCAACCGAGCCGCCTTCCATCACAATTCCCGGATGAAAAACAGGCAGACCGAAGTGTTCGCCAATTTTTGTTGGGATAACGTCATCCAGGTCAAACGGTGGATATTTGCCACCCCATGCGTTATAACCCCAGTCAACTATGGCCTTCTGCTTGGTATCGGCATTGATCAAAAAAGCTGGACCATGGTCGCGGCACCAGGCATCATTTGTAGCGAAATTAAAAAACTCAATCCGTGCTAAATCCACTCCGGCTGCCATCAATTGCTGTTTGGCAAATGCCATCATTTGCTCAGTTCCTACATTTATCCTCACCAGTTCACCCTCAGCCACAACTTTAATAAACTCGCAGTATTTTGTATATATCAGCCCAATCTTTCCCGGCCACGATTCTTCCTTGTGCGGCCAGCTTAACCAGGTTGCAGTATGTTTATGCCATTCGGCCGGAAAATGGAATCCTTTTAGTTCAGGGATGTTCATTATTAGTTCATGGTTAATGGTTCATAGTTCATGGCAAGCACAAGTTTTTCTGCGACATTGCAAGATGGAACGCCTACGCAAACTCAAACTACCCTTTGTTGACCTGCTTCCGGGAATGTCCTTTGTAGAGATTGCTTCGTACCTCGCAATGACGCTGGGGTTTGATTTACTCGTCAATAAATCGTTTTGTTATGGGTTGATAGGAGTCAATTCTTCTATCGCGCATGAAAGGCCAGTGGCTCCGGTAATAATCTGACTTATCAAGGTCAAGTTCCTGCACGGCGATATCTTCGGCATCATGCGGCGATTGGTATATAACGGTGCCAAACGGGTTCGAAAAAAACGATCCTCCCCAAAATTTCAGGCCTGCTTCTTCCCCGGCCCGGTTCACGCTTACCACGTGTACGCCATTTGCTACCGCATGCGAACGCTGGATAGTTTGCCAGGCGTTATACTGTTCAACGTTGGTGGCGTCGTCCTGTGTGGTGGCCCAGCCAATAGCAGTTGGATAAAATAATATTTCGGCGCCCATTAATGCGGTAATGCGGGCAGCTTCGGGGTACCATTGGTCCCAGCATATCAGCACGCCAATAGTGGCATATTTGGTTTTGAAAACCTTATAGCCCAAATCGCCGGGGGTAAAGTAAAATTTCTCGTAAAAACCGGGATCATCCGGGATATGCATTTTGCGGTATTTGCCAAGATAGACGCCATCGGCATCGAGCACAGCGGTGGTATTATGATAAAGCCCCTGGGCGCGCTTTTCAAACAGCGAGGCAATTATTACTACGTTTAATTCTTTAGCCAATCCGGATAACGCATCCGTTGACGGACCAGGGATTGACTCTGCCAGTTTAAAGTTATCGTAGTCCTCAACATCGCAAAAATAAAGCGATGTAAACAGCTCCTGCAAACAAATTATTTGTGCGCCCTTTTGTGCCGCTTCCCTCACTTTGGCTACAGCTTTATCTAAATTCGCATGTTTGTTGGCGGTACAGGTCATTTGTACCAGGCCTACTTTTACTTTACTCATCCTGCTAAAATTTCGGCAAAAATAGGTGTTTTTACCGATTAGCCGTTAGCGTTTAAAGATTAGTTTTATTGGGCCATTTACAAATGACATGTAACTGAATAAACGGAAAGGTTAATTGACATTGGTAAATCACATATCACTATAAATCAAACCATTTACTTTTTCCATCAATTCATCCAAGCCAAAGGGCTTGGCAATGGTAGCATCACATCCGCAGATGAGCGTTTCGGTAGCGTCTAAATAAGCGGAACAAATAATTACCGGAATATCGCTCAGTTGATGGTTTGTTTTAACCTGCCTGCAAATATCATTGCCGTTGCCGCCATTTAGTTTGTAGTCCAGTATCAGCAGGTCTGGGTGAAACGTTTCTATCGTTTCCATTATATCGGCGCTGTTTGACGTGACTTTTACTTCAAACTGCCCGTACACCAGGGCTTCTTTTATAATATCCAAAACATCCTGGTTGTCGTCGAGTACCAATATTCGCTTTAGCATAGTAAAAATAGTTTAAGGGGGTTGAGTAGCGGTTTTCTTCTATAAAGCGAAAATTCAGTTAATAATCAGGTTAGCTTTGGTTCGACAATATTTAACGCCGGGGGTTTAATTTTATTTGAACTTTTTTTGCGCCCGGCATAAAATCGCTTTTTCAACTATAATAATCTACCTTTATATATCTGTATATCATGCAAAAAAGTACCTGGGTATTTTACGGGATAGGTTTAATTGTTGGCGCATGCGTGGGCCTTGCGGTTCATAATTTAGCCATCGGGATGGGCGCGGGTGCGGCTTTGGGGATCATATTTGCCCGGAACTATCGCAGGCGGACCCGCCCATAGTGCCTTCAAACTAAAAAAAGGACAACCAAAAATGGTGTCCTTTTCAATACGCACAATAGGGGTATTAAACAAACAGCTAAAAGTAAAGTCTTTTAGTTTACCCCCCTTAGACTGCAAACCGTACAGACGGTTTAACGCCATTTAAAATTTTTATTTTTTCTCAGGCAATTTATGAAGGGCCCGACGACCCATCCCGCACAACAGACTAAACCATTGACAACGACTGAAAGGAAAATTAAAATGCGTGATAAATATTATTAAACGAACTACGCAAGCCAAAAGTAAGCATCACTGTTTTCTTATCAGTTTCAGCTGTTTTTTCTGCTCTTACCAGTCCGCCTATCTCAAACCGTAAGTTGGTTTTTGGATTGATGAGTAAAGACGCTGTGCCTTCAGCATAATAAACATCAGTTGCAAGCCCTTGCCCTACTGATATGGGGGCACCGGTGGGTACAAATGGTTTAGTTACAGTCATACCAAAGTTGTCCGTTTTTTGGGGATCGGTACCATATTTTTCGTAGTTTACCTGGCCCATAAAATCAAGCCTGCCTATCGAATAATTTAATAGGCCGATAAACTCCCTGAAATTAGCGCCAAGCGGATCGCCCAGTGGCTGGCTCAGGTTGGTGTAACTGGTTATAGGCTGTGCGCTTGCATAGGTATATGGCTTAACCGTATTAAACTCAACCAAATAATTAAAGTTGGTAACTTTGAAAAGGTCGGCGCCGCGGATACCCAGTTGTATTCCGTTTGTATTATTATCGGTACCACCTGAAAAGAACGAACCTGCATTAAAACGATCTAACAATAACTGGCCGTAAATTGCTGTCTTATCAAATATTTTATACTTAGCGGTAAAGCCCATAAACACATTGTCGGGTTGCGACGGTGTGGGGTTAAGCGCGTTGGTATAAACTAAAGGATTGAGGAAGTTAGGATCGAAACTGTGATAATTGCCCGCGTTATCAGCCTCCGAAGTTATGATAGCATTGAAAAAGCCGAGCGATGCCCTTTTGCTGATATTCCAATCGAGGTAGTGGAACGCCGCCCATTTGCGCCGAACGTTTCCAAACGAGTCAAACCTGGTCGCCTTGGAGTCTTCCAGGTAAGCCCACATCATCATGTACTGAAATTTCCCTACGTTGGCAGTTAATCGCAGCAAGGGATAGTTTGGCGAAAATTCCGACAATAACAACGATCGATAACCATCACCTATGAATGTTTTATCCTCGCCCATGGTGATGTTTAGTTGCTTTATAGGGCTGTATGATACATAAGCCGTAACATACGACCAATCTTTTGATGTTTGTCCACCACTGCGGTCATATGACTGGCCGGGGATCAGGCCGATACTATTTATATAATCATTGAGATAGGTCGGAAACTTACCCTGGTTTTCAAAGCCGCTGGTATAAAAGGAGAATTTAGTACCTATAGTCCCGCCAAACTGGTAACCGCGAACGTTTAAATCCGTGTTTATCTTGTTGCTTACGTCACGGCCAATATCTATGTCAGTTATGTAATCGCCATAAAAAGTGTACTCTTTATTTTGCACATCAAATAAATGCTCATTAAATATTTTACGGGAAACCCAGCTTTTACGACTGCTATCTACCCCTCTTTGCATCAGCTGATTATACTTACCGCTAATAGTGCTATCGATCATAAAAGGCTTGAGCGCGGTGTGCGCCGAACTATTTATCGAGTAAATATCCGCGTTAAATTTTTGATCAAGCTGATAGGAATATGGCAGCAAAACCGATTGTGCTTTACCTAACTGTACCGAAAATATGGTAATTACGGCTATTAATGCGAGTTTTCTTACTGGTAAATGTTTGATCTTTTGCATCGCAACAAAATAAGTATTATTTATGGTGAAATAAAAATTTGATTTGTTTATTCATTAAAAACCATATCTCAGGTAATTTGGATACAATATTTTGCGCATTAAAGTGCAATTTCGTGCCTTTAGAATACCAAATAGTAAACTATATTTTATCATATTTGCAACCTAAAACAGGCTGGGTACGCATTTTTTGTTAAATGTTGTTAACCTTAAGCTGTTTTTTTTAAATAACTTATAAAAATCCTGATATTTACCCTGCAATAAACCATTATTTGTAATCCATGCAATACAAAAAAGTAAATAATCTTTTAGGCTATCTGTGCTTTGTAATAGCCTCCATTACCTATATTCTAACGTTGGAACCCTCGGTAAGTTTTTGGGATTGCGGCGAATTTATTTCGTGTGCATATCGTTTGCAAGTCGCCCATCAGCCCGGCTACCCTGTGTTTGCCATGCTTGGTAAGGCATTTTCGCTGCTTTCATTCGGCAACAATGCCAAAGTACCGTATTTTACCAACATGATGGCGGCATTAGCCAGCGGCGCAACCATTATGTTCCTGTTTTGGACCATTACAGCTTTGGCTAAAAAAATGCTGCTTAAAGCGGTTGATGACACCATTGACCAGGGCCGCTTGTACCTTATTATGGGTGCCGGCCTTGTTGGCGCACTTGCCTTTACCTACACCGATACTTTTTGGTTTTCGGCCGTTGAAACCATCGTATTCTCCATTTCATCGTTGTGCACTGCAATTGTTTTTTGGGCAATTTTAAAATGGGACTCTCATGCTGAGGAGCCTGGCGCCGATCGCTGGCTGATATTCATTGCTTATGTAATAGGCCTTTCAATAGGTATCCACCTGTTAAACTTATTAACTATACCGGCCCTGGCCATGGTATATTATTTTAAACGGGGTAAAAACATTAACCCCCGGGGCATTTTCCTAACCTTATTAGCCGGAGCGGCCATACTGGTGCTGGTTCAATATGGTATCAGGGGCTATACGGTTCAATTTGCTGCTTATTTTGATCTGTTTTTTGTGAACACCCTGGGCATGGGATTCGGCAGCGGTGCAATGTTTTTCTTTGTGATACTGATAGCTATTTTAGTTGGCGGCATCTGGTATAGCATAAAAAACAAAAAGCCTGTTTTAAACCTGATTTTTCTGTGCATTACCTTTATATATTTCGGGTACAGCTCATTTGCATATATCCCCATCAGGGGAACTGCAAATCCTGATTTGAATAACTCGCACCCCGACAATGCTTTCACCCTTTATGGTTACCTAAACCGTATCCAGTATGGTGAAACACCGCTCTTATTCGGTCAGTATTTCGATGCAAAACCAAAACTTGATGATAGTGGCAACCCTATTTCAATAGACGGCGGCGTAGTTTATCGTAAGGGAAAAACACAATACGAAGTTGCCGAACACAAATCGAGTTACGAACTTGACCATACCACCTTCCTGCCCCGTATGTATAGCAGCGAGGGCCAGGACCCACAGTTTTATCGCGAATGGCTGCAAATGGCCGACCAACAGACGCCAACATTTGTCGACAACATGAAATGGATGTTCAGCTGGCAGATATGGCAGATGTACGGCAGATACTTTTTGTGGAATTTTGTTGGGCGTGTTAACGATGCCGACGGACAACAACAAATGGGCGGTTTCCATGGTTATGTGGATGGCGACTGGACGAGCGGGATATTTGATGGCGCCAGGCATTTACCAAAAGCTGTAGTTAACGGTACTACTTATACACCATTATATGCGCTGCCTTTAATAATAGGTTTAATTGGCTGCTGGTTTCATTTTCAACGGAAGAAAAGGGATGCACTTATTGTGTTGTTATTATTCTTTTTCACCGGCGTGGCCATCGTATTATATGTTAATCAACCAAGCATTCAACCCCGCGAAAGAGATTACTCTTATGTCGGGTCCTTTTACGCATTCGCTATTTGGATAGGCTTGGGTGTAATCGGTTTGGCCGATCTTATTCAATCCAAGTTAAATCAAAAAACGGCGGCTTTAATAGCTACTGGTGTTTGCCTGCTGGCTGCACCGGTATTAATGGCGAGCAAAGAGTGGAAAGCACATGACCGCTCAACCAAAATGACGCCTCATGATATGGCTTATAACTACCTGATATCGTGCCCGCCAAATGCCATTTTGTTCACCTATGGTGATAATGATACTTACTCGTTGTGGTACGACCAGGAAGTGGAAAATATACGGCCAGATGTGCGCATTGTTAACCTGAGTTTATTTACCGGCGACTGGTATATACACCAGATGCAGAAAAAGATGAATGAATCGGCTCCGTTACCTATCACCCTGCCTTTTGACAAGTATAAAGAAGGTATAAGGGATGTTATTTATTTCGACGACAAAAAAATACCGGGATATGATTCGGTTAAGGAGGTTTTTGATTTTATAACTTCGGACGACAAAGCAGCGCAGGTACAATACCAAAGCGGCGAATGGGGGAATTATCTTCCTACCAAAAACTTTATGATCCCGATACACCCCGCTGATGTGATGAAGAATCATGTGATTACACCCGATCAGCAGGATAAACTGACCGATGCCATCAAGTGGAAGTATCCATCGAATTATATCACTAAGGAAAACCTGGCCATGCTTGATATACTTGCCCATAATAACTGGGTAAGGCCAATCTGCTTTACTACCACCATCGGGCAGGAAAACCTGATTGGTATGCAGCAGTATCTTTATAAAGAAGGTTTCACTTATCGCCTATTGCCATTAAAACCAGATACAACCACTAAAGACCAATTGGGTAAAATCAATAGCCTGGTAATGTATGATAACGTGATGAACAAGTTTAAATTCGGCAATTTTAAAACAGCCAAATATCTTGACCACGAGTCGACCACCATGTTTTACCCGGTAATGGTTACTACTTTCCTTGATTTAATCCAGGGATTAATTAAGGATGGCCATCCCGACCTGGCATTAAAGGCACTGCACAAATATGATGAGGCCTTGCCTGATTTAAACCCCGGGCTGGATGTTGCCGACCGCAAAATATACCTCACCCAGGCCGCGTATACGCTGCACGATGTGGTTTTAGGTGATAAGTTTGTGAACAGCGTTGACAATTATATTACCGACGAACTGGACTATAACTACCGCCTGTTACAGGATGGCAACACGGGTAACATAAACCTGCGTGATGTCCAATACGGGGTATCATTCATCAACGGCCTTGCCGGTGTAACTGCCGAAAATCATCGCGATGCTTTGAATAAAAAACTCCAGGATCAGTTAAAAGATTACGAAAATAAGTTTGCACCTGTATTACAGCGGCAGCAACAATAAAAGCAACGGGTTCAAGAACAAAAACGGCTTCATGAAAATGAGGCCGTTTTTGTTTCCAGTATTCTGTAACCCGGCAAATGCATAAAAAAGCACCAAAACATGTTAACCCATGTTAACCCATTTATTTTTTAACTATTTTACTTACAGATACCTACATGGTTAACACTTGAATTATGTTAACCCTGTTAACCCTTTTCAACCAACAGCTTGCTAATCAGATGAACTACCTTTTCCAAGTCTATTTTGAAGTGTAAACCTGGTTAGTAATGGGCGGAACATCGGGCGTTTTGATGACATTAAACTCGTGGTGTGTGCTTTGGTGGCAACTGTTGCACCTGGCGGTTAACAAAACAAAACTCTTTTCAAACCGATTCAGATCCTTCGCCTTTATAGCACTTGTAAGACTGTCCAAGGCTGGATAAATAATCGGCAACGATTTTACCTCAGGCCTGTCGGTACAATATTTTTTTACATCCTCCAGGGTTTCTTTTATCTCGCCAGTCTCAAAATCGGCCAGCGCCCAGTTTTGATTTTTGCCGGCAAACCAAATTTTTGCATGATGCACCTGAACGCTCATCATAAACTCACCAAGCCCGGGTCGGTAAGTCTGCGCCAACCGGGTATTAAGGCTATCAAGGCGCGCTTGCAGTACAGTGGTTTCGCTCCCGGATGGGGAGCATGCTGTAAGTACCGATATAACGGCCATGCCAAGAAACAGGGGAATTTTCTTCATTTTGATAATGTTTAACTAAAGTTTTCTGCTGTATAAAACTACAAAATCCAAAATTATTGTGGCTGGCTATTTTTTCACAACTGTTTTTATTAATTTAGGTAGCTAAACGATCTTAATTATTATCAAAATCTATCCTTACGATGACAACTGTTACCACCGAGCCCGTAAACTGGACAACCCTCCAAAAGGTTGCTTTCCGTTTTTTCATGCTGCTGTTTCTGCTGTATATATTTTTTAACCCAAATGGCGTTTTGCCATATACCGATAATCTTTTCAATTACTATATCCAACCTTTTCACAGCCTTATGCCCTGGTTAGCCAAACACGTTTTACACATGGCAAAACCTATAACCATTTTCACCAATGGCAGCGGCGATACTACTTACGATTATTTGATTATCCTGTTTATAACAGTACTGTCGGCAATTGGCACCTTAATATGGTCCATCACCGGCCGAAACACTAAAAACTATAATAAGCTGTTTTATTGGCTCACAGTAGTTGTCAGGTATTACGTTGCCATTACCATGGTAACCTATGGCAGTGTTAAAATAATAAAGCTGCAATTTCCTTCTCCGGGATTCAGCCGGTTGATAGAGCCGCTGGGCAATATGTCGCCAATGGGATTGGCCTGGAATTATATGGGCTACTCAACAGGTTTCAATTATTTTACGGGAATTGCTGAGTTTGGCTGCGGCGTGTTACTGTTTTTCCGTAAAACCACCACCCTGGGGGCTATTTTAGGGTTAGTTGTTACAGGCAACATTATGGCTATTAATTATTGCTTTGATGTTCCCGTAAAGTTGCTGGCTACAACTCTTGTGGTGATGTGTGTATTTATACTTATCAGGGATGCAAGACGCTTGATTAACTTTTTCTTCCTGAATAAAGATGCCCTGCCATCTAATCTGTCGCCTCATCGTTTTAAAACCAAATGGAAAAACATTGTACTTACCACCATTAAATATATACTGGTAATTTATGTGGTAATTGGCGATTTGATAAGCGCCGAGCAGACCGGTAAAACCTACGGCGACAATGGAAAAAAGCCACCGCTTTACGGATTATACCAGGTGGATACATTTGTAAAAAACAAGGCTACACTACCGCCATTAACTACCGATACTACCCGCTGGAGCAAATTTATGACAAGCTTTGAAGGCAACGCCCGTATAAAAATGATGAACGATAGCATGAAGAATTACAGTATTAAGGTTGATACGGTTAAACATACAATAACTGCCAATACCTACGCCGACACCGTCCACAAATTTCAATTGAAATATGCTTTGCAAAAACCAGATATAATGACTTTAACCGGTGTATGGAAAAAAGATTCGGTGAACATCCGTTTGCACAAATTAGATCCAAAAACCTTCCTGCTCCTGAATCGCGGATTTCATTGGGTAAATGAAACCCCGTTTAATCGGTAGTCCGGTTGGTTTACAAATTGACGCTGGCAAAACAACAAAGGCAGGTATCGCTACCTGCCTTGCTCCTCAATTAATCAATCGAAACCTAATTAATTATCTTTAAAAAATCACAAACTATCAGTTCTCAAAACTTGAATAATCAACAGCGGATTTTACTCCTCGCCTTCTATCATACGCTTACTGCTTTCAAGGTGCTTTAATATTTTGGCTTCAACATAAAATATAATCTCTTCGGCTATATTTTTTGATTGGTCGCCAATGCGTTCCAGCTTACGCACAATGGACAGCATATAAAGTGCTTCGGCTATGCCATTTGGGTTGGCTTTAATTACTTCGGCCACCGCTTTAGGCGCATTCTCGTTAATCAGGTCAAGCACGTCGTCCCTTTTAAATATGCTGCGCGCCAGTACGGTATCTTCTTTTTCGAATGCTGTGCGGGTATCTGTCAGGATATTTACAGCTTCGTCGTACATCCTGATGATCGATGTACTCTCCAAAGCCTTTACATCAAAATTAACCGATGACTCCACAACATATAATGCGATGCCGGCTGCAATATCGCCTATACGCTCCAAATTGGTATTAATTTTAAGGGCAGCCAGTATAAAGCGCAGGTCGATGGCTACCGGGCAATACAATGCAAAAATATTTTCGCAATCCCTGTCTATTTTAAGCTCGTATGAGTTTACCCGTTTCTCTTTTATCAATACTTCGCGGGCCAGGTCCTTATCAAACTGCACCATTGCTTCCTTGGCCTTGTTCAGTTGCGACTGAACCAAAATCCACATATTGATCAGTTCTCTTTTAAGTGCCGAAATTTCGTTATCTAATTGTGTCATAATTACCCCCTGGCCCCCTAAAGGGCGAAAATTTTAATTTTGTTTATAAATAGTTTCTCTCACTAATATCATAATTACACTGCCAATAACTCCCCTTTAGGAGCGGGCAATTAACTAAACCTTCCTGTTATATAATTTTGTGTCCTGGTATCACTTGGCGCAGTAAACATTTGTTTGGTGTCGTCAAATTCCACTAATTCGCCCATATAAAAAAATGCTGTTTTGTCACTCACACGGGCTGCCTGCTGCATATTGTGTGTTACAATTATTAGTGTATAATTGGTTTTCAGTTCATGAAAAAGCTGCTCAACACTTGATGTAGAAATAGGGTCGAGCGCCGAAGTAGGCTCATCAAAAAGAATCACCTCTGGTTCCATCGCTATAGCGCGGGCAATACATAAACGTTGTTGTTGCCCTCCCGAAAGAAAGGTGCCTTTTTTATGCAGAGAATCCTTAACCTCGTTCCACAACGCAGCCGATGTTAACGACTTCTGTACAATATTGTCAAAATCGGCTTTAGGCATTTTAAGTCCGTTTAACTTATAACCTGCAATAACATTATCATAAATACTCAGGTTTGGAAAAGGGTTGGGCCTTTGAAATACCATCCCTATTTTATACCGTACATATATAGGGTTCATGCTGTACACGTCATCGTCATATAATTTGAGCGATCCCTTGGCCGTTGCCCCCGGTATTAATTCGTGCATGCGGTTTATGCAGCGTAAAAAGGTAGTTTTACCACAACCCGAAGGACCCATTACAGCAATAACCTGGTTTTTTTCTATCCCTATTGATACGTCTTTTACAACATGGTTATCGCCAAACCAGGCGTTAAATTTTGAAGCGCTTATAACTGTATGTTCCATTTTCGTGTAATCAGTTTTGTAAAAATATTTAATAGTAACACAAACATTAATAATATAAATGATGCCCCCCAGGCCAGGTCATGCTGATCATCGTAAGGGCTGATGGCGTATGTGTATATAACGTGAGGTAACGATTCCATTGGCTTTGTCACATTGGTCGAAAACAAAGTGTTGCCCAGTGCAGTAAATAACAAAGGAGCCGTTTCGCCTATAATACGTGCGATCGACAAAATTATCCCCGATAAAATTCCCGCAAAGCCACAAGGTACAATCACTTTAAGAATCACCCTATGGTAAGGTACGCCCAATGATAGCGCGGCTTCTTTAAGCGACGGTGGTAACAATAGCAGCGTTTGCTCGGTAGACCGGATAACAATGGGGAGCATCATAATAGCCAAAGCGATACTGCCTGATATAGCCGAAAAGCCAAACGGCTTCACTATCCAAAAATAAACAACAATACCCACCACTATTGAGGGTACGCCTTGTAATATATCAACGCACAAGCCGGTGTAATAGGCCAGTCTGGTGCCGGGGTTTTCGCTTAAATAAATACCTGCCAATATACCTACAGGTATAGCAACGATTGATGACATGCCCACAATGAACACGCTACCGACAAGGGCATTTGCTATACCGCCGCCTGTTTCGCCTTCCGGCGTTGGCACATGAGTTAAAAAATGCCAGTTTACCTGCATTACACCCATTTTTATGATGTAAAGCAGCACAACAATCAGCGGAATGGTGATAACAAACGCGAAGAAAATAACCACCGATTTAAATATGATACTCTTTGTATTTCTAAGTTTAATTCTGCCTTCCATGGTTACTTATTAGTGTATTTGGTAATTATTTTTTTGCCAATCAAATTTATTACCACAGTAACAAAAAACAATACTAACCCCAGTTCGATCAACGCCGACAGGTACATCGTGTGATCGGCTTCCTGGAATTCATTGGCAATAACGCTGGCCATGGTGTTTCCCGGGCCAAAAAAAGCTTCTAAAAACTTATGAGACAATGCGCTTGTATTTCCAATAAGTACGGTTACCGCCATCGTTTCGCCTAATGCGCGACCGAGTGACAATAAAATGCCTGCAAACAGACCTGAGCGGGTGTAGGGCAACACAACACTTCGGATAACTTCGAAACGGGTTGCACCTAAAGCATAAGCGCCTTCTTTTAATGGTGATGGCACCATTCGGATAAGTGTGGTGCCCAGCGCTGCTGCATAAGGAATTATCATTACAGCTAATACCAGCGATGCTGAAAAAACACCTACACCAAGCGGAACAACATGTATTTTAACTTCGAAGTTCCGTACAATAGGCACCAACACAAACAATGCCCAAAAGCCGTATATAATGGATGGCACAGCTGCAATAAGCTCAACCGTATTTTTTAATAAGTTTGATAACCATCCTTTGGTATTATACTCACCCAAATAAATGGAGATCGCATACGAAAACGGGATGGAAATGATAAGTGCTGTAAATGATGTCAGCAGGGTGCCCTGCAAAAAAGGATAAGCTCCATAAATATTATTAACCGGATCCCATACCTTACCCCATAAATATTTTATCCCTAGCGATTGGATTGAAGGAATGGATTGGATAATGAGCGTAATCATTATACCAAGCACGCTAACGATCAAAATCGCGCTCATTATTTTCAGTATCGCCCTAAAAATGGTCTCCCATTTCATTTGGCTGTATGAGAGGTCTAGTCTTTTATTCTTGTCGCTCATGGGATCAATTTACAAAACAATTACCAGTCCCGCTATTATTGGGGTACTGGTAATCGTTTATTTTAATGTTAATTAGTTTATTGATGTTACCATCAAAAACTCATTGTTTCAATAACTATTTCAATATCGGGGCACCACCGTACGTAGCCGATTTCAAAATATTTTCAGCTACTTTAACAGCTGATTTTGAAAGGGGAGCGTAGTTTAACGGTGTGCAGTTTTTCTGTCCGTCATGGATATTGTACCATAATAAATCCAAAACCATTTTAGCTTTTGCTGCAGTGCGATCGCCATATTTTTGCTCTTTGTAAATTAATGCCCAGGTAAAGCTGCTGATTGGGTAACCTTTTGGGTTATCAGTATTAGTAAGCGATACTTCGGCATTAGCAGGCAATTCTACATTACTTGCCAAAGTAGTTGAAGCAAGCGATGGTGTGATAAATTTACCTGATTTATTTTGGATGTTACCAAAAAGCATTTTGTTTTGCAATGCATAAATTAACTCAACATAACCAATAGCACCTGGTGTTTGTTTTACTAAACCGGCAACACCTTCGCTGCCTTTACCACCCAAACCGGCTGGCCAGTTAACTGCCGAAGCTTTGCCAACTTTTGAAGCCCAGTCAGGGTTAACTTTAGTTAAAAAGTCGGTAAAAATGTACGAAGTACCACTACCTTCTGAACGGTGAACTACAACAATAGGCAGATCGGGCAATTTAACGCCTTTATTGGTAGCAGCAATTTGAGCGCTGTTCCAGTTGGTTATTTTACCCAGGTAAATATCGGCAAGGTCCTTACCTGTTAAATTTAAAGCGGCAGTAACACCGGGGATATTATAAGTTACCACAACTGCACCCGATGCCATCGGTACGTGCAAAACCGGAACTCCAATTTTCTTAGCCTGATCAGCATTTAGGGGGGCATCCGATCCACCAAAGTCAACGGTTTTATTAGTTAACTGCAGTATACCACCGCCAGATCCGATTGACTGGTAGTTAACCTTAACATCGTGGGTTTTCCCATAGTCGGAAAATATCTTTGAAAACAAGGGGTATACAAATGTACTGCCTGCGCCTAACAAAGTATTGTCCTGGGCCGAAGCTGATAAGGTTATGCAGCTTGCAGCTATTGCTACAATTGCTAACTGTAAACTTTTAATTACTTTCATGGTTGTGTTTATTTTTATTATTTGTTTATGCTATTATTCTTATTTACCAAAAGTGAAGAAGAATGTCATTCTGTAAACAATTGTGTGGTTGTTTGGCACATAACCGCTAACTGTTGAAGACTGGTTATCCAGGTATTGGATAAACCATACGTTTGGCATAAAGTGAACATTTTTAGTTGGGTTATAATCTAAACCTGCAGTGAAAAAATGCTCCTTAGTATACGGATCATATGAACCATAGTTGGTGTTTACACCGTAAGAATCAGCACCGATAAAGTCGGTATCAGGGTTGTAAGTATCATATTTTGCAAAGTAGTTCCATGTTTTTGACACAGCACCTTTTACCCAAATTGATAAACCTTGTGCTGTTGCGTTTTGAGCAACGTTGGCAGCGGTTTTATTTGTTACACCATTTTCAAAGCTCTGAGTGTATGCTTCAACGCCTACGCTAATTGGCTTTGACAGATAAGCAACAAATGCTTTGTACATGGTATTGCTTTGGCCACCAACTGCAGCAGCTGCAGGCGAAGTGTGAGCTGAGTGGAAATAAATGTCAGCATATAAGTGATTGTCAGCAAATTTACCCCAAAGGTCACCATAAAATATTTTATAGAAACCGGTATTAGCACTTGATGCATTTAACAAACTTGCCTGGGTGTTATTTGAAACCATCAGCACATAACCAAAGTTTTTTGTTGCCGGGTCAAATGTTCCCTGTAAAGCAGCGCCTACGTCATAAGAGTTGTTTTTGTGGAAGTCGGTGATAGTTCTTTCAATTGAACGATATCCCCAGGTTGCTTCCGAAAGGCTGGTAGGTGCGTTTGTTCCCGGCTCATTTAATGCGAAACCTGGGGTGCTCATTTCACCGATAACAAAGTCAGTTCCTGCCCAGATATCTCTTGCACGAAGGTTAAAATTTTTGATGTAGAAGGCCATCTTGTTATCCACAAGGTTGTCGCTGTTTTGGATAGAAGTAGTACCGTTAACGCCCACATTTGCAGTTGGCTCCGATGCTAATAACAATTCAGCTTTGAATTTTTTGGTGATTTCGTAATCATACCCTAAATATAAACGACGGAACTGGAAAGCATTACGATAGGTTGGCACCTGGTAGTAGTTACTTTCTTTACCTTGAGCAACACTAACTGCAGGAGAATGGCCGTCATAATAAAAATCACCGAACGAATAACCCCAAACTCTTCTTTGTGGTTTCCATGAAGTATCTTCAGCAGCTGTTTTTGCAGCAGCTGTAGTGGTTGTAGCAGCTTGGTCTGGCTTTACTTCTGTTGGTGTAAAGTCAGCATGGCTTTTTGCCGCAACATTTGCTGCAGCACTGTTATCAGTCATTGAGTTTGACTGTGCGCTTGCTGTAAAACCAACAAGCGTTAAGCTCATCAGCATACCAGCGCTTAAAATTTTCGTAAACATTTTTTTCATAATCATTAAGGATTAAATAAATTTTGGTTCAAAGGTGCGCACCCGTCATTATCTAAATGTTAAGGAATGATTAACGTTTGATGATATTATGTAAATGTTAAATTGATGTATTCAGGGTTTCAAAAACCTTTGAAACGCCATTTCTATCACCGATTTTCAACGCAATCAGTTGCTAATAAACATTTTAAAGTAAAGGTTAAACAACACACAATACGTAACATAGAGTTAACATTGCGCATTTTCAGTTTAATAATGGATTAACATTGCAGCGTTATTTTTGGATTTAAATACCAAAGGAGCGGCAAATGAGGGTTTTATTCAACGATTTTCTTTCAAATGATTCATTGTTCTTTGATCAGTTTGATTTTGGCGGCAAAAACGTGGTTGAGATGGCTGCAATGTTGCAGGAGATTGTAAATACCGATACTGGCGCCCAACGCGAGCTTATATTTAAACAAATCGAAAAAAAAGAAAATCATGGCGATGACATCACCCATAAAATTTACCTTAATCTTAATAAGATTGTATTTACGCCATTAAGCCGGGGCCATATTCACTCGCTGGCTTCAGCTATTGACGACGTTGCTGATGCCATCCATGAAGCTGCCAGTCGCATAATACTATATAATATAGATGAATTTTCGCCTGCCATTAAACAGATAGCAGCTATCATCTCCAGGACAAGTTCCGAACTGGCTACCGTGTTGTGTTTATTAAGATCATCGAAAAAGAGAATTGAACTAACCGGATCAGTAAAACGGATCAGAGATTGCGAACACGAATCGGATCTTATTTATTATAACGAAGTCGCCGGGCTTTTCTCGGAGGGAAAAAACACAATCAAACTTTTAAAATACCGGGAAATATTACTGGCAATGGAAATGGCTGTTAGCAAAAACAAATGCGTAACAGATGTTATAAATCTGATAATGATAAATCGGTAGGCATTACCCCGCTTTTTGCTGAGCTGCCGGCAATTGCTCTTTCAATTCTTTTAATTCCATCTCGTACGCGCGCATCCTGGCATGAAGGATATCCAGTTCGGTACGCATCATTTGTATTTCGGTGATCAGCTTTGCCGATTCAGGTTTATTAATCTTTTTTTCACCCGTACCCAGTATCAGCCATTCGGGCGAGTACTTTAATTGAAAACAGAGTTTCCGGATAAGATAGTAACTAACATCCTGCTTTTTGTTGATCACTTTGCTGATAAAGCCCTGATCAACACCAATGGCGCCCGCCAAAGCCAGCTGACCGCCATGTTCCTTAACTATTACCTTTAATCGTTTTATTAATGCTTCGTCCGACATTTGCCTGCAATAATAAACAAAGTAGCGGAATAGTCAATAGTTATTATAGTATAAGCTTTAATGGTTGATGTTGTAATAAGTGATCATGCCTGCATCAAATATTATAAAAAACAAAAGCTGCATAAACTGAATAATGATCTAACATTATCCAACCTACGTAGCCTTGTAACCTATTTAAACCAAACTATGAAAAAAACACAAAAATACACTTAGCAAGCCAACTCAAATGATCCATTCTGGCCCTGGATCTGATCGAGCAGTTCGTCGAGCTTTTCGTTATATGCTTCGATAGAAATCTGCCCATTATTATAACGTGATGAAAGCAATTTAAGCTCCTGAACTTTCGAAAGTCTTTTACTTTCGCTTTGCGAATTATAAATATTAGCCATGGAAGCTGCTCCCGCCATATTTTGAGGAACATCATCAAAACGCAAAGCTGTTTTAAGTAAACTTATTTTTTGTTCAGTTGATTTCAGCATAAACAATGGCGGTACGCTCCTTGATTCTTTTAAAACAGCGTTTACTTTTGTTGTCTGCTTTTTATCAAACTTTAATATAAGGGTAACAATAATTACACCTGCTAACGAAAAGAAAAATAAGAATTCCATAACTGTAAAAAATATCGGTAAACCAAAACTCTTGGCTTATGGGCTTTTTTACGTTACTTATTACTAAGGGGTTGCGGTATTTTGATATTTATTTTTAATCGGCCAGTCGGGTTCTTACAATTCATTGCAGAGCGCTTTTGCGATGCGCATTTTGCTGTAAAACAATTTCGTTTTGCTGCAATTTGTTGGTGCGTTATCCTAACCTCTTTTCGTAACAATAAAACCGAAGATTAGGCCTGAAGCCAAGGTCAATTTCGCCGGCAAACAAATAACCAAGTTTAGGGAAAAGCCGCTGGGTTGCCTCGTTTGTGGTATTGGTATCCACCCGTAAAACATCAATACCACGCCTCTTGGCTTCATGCTCCGCCTCCATCATCAAGGCTGCAGCAATACCTTTCCCCCGTTGTTTTGGACTAACGGCGAGGCGGTGCGTCACTATTGCAGTTTCGGTAATATCCCAGCCTACATGGGCATACTCTGGCTCCTGATCGGTAGTAATAGCAGATACGCCTACAATATCGTTATCAATTTCGGCAACCCAAAGCTGGTTTAATTCAATGTCTTTTTCAAAAACAGCGGTATTGGGGTATTTGCTGTCCCATTGGAAATTGCCCGACGCATGCATTACCGGCACCACATCGGCTATCAGCAATATAATCGAAGGAATATCATTTAAGGTAGCATGGCGTATATTCATTTTGCAATAATACTAACATTAAGCACCAACAACAATCTTCTTCTTTGTGGCCTCGTGCAGTACTTTTATAATTTTCGATGGCGTTTTCCACTCAAATAAATGAATTACCCAGATGGTAAAACGAATAAATCCTGTTGGCTTTGCAAGTTCATTTGCCAACTGGGCAACCGTTTTATCGCGCTGCGTAATGCAGGTATTATAATCTGCTCCTTTTTTTGCCGCCAGCGATTCGGCGAAGCACCAGGCGCCGTCGCGGGCGTTATCAATACTAAATTGTATCAATATTGATGTTTGGTTTGATGCGTGCAGACCTAACAACGACAATAAAGGCGATATCCGGTCAATATCATTTAAAACCTGGTACGTTAACGATGAAATGATGGTATTGATTGAATCAAAATCATTATGAATATTCTCCAGCTGGCCATCGGTTACTTCTACCGCAGCAATCCCCAGGTCCAGGTTAATATGAGCATTTATGCCCAGCAGCAAATCCTGCAAAACCAGCAGCGACGAACTTTTAGCAGCCTCAAAAGCAACACGCCACGATTCGGTAATAGGTTTGCCATTCTTCCACCCGTTTAAAGCATCCAGGTAGCGGCTCGCAAAAATAACATCCAGGCGTTCCATACGCGGCCCATTCTCAAACTGACCTTTTGCAATCCCGGCTTTTACACTTGCTGTCACCTTATAATATAAGGCAGCAAAGTAACCCATCCTGTCATTTGTTCGGATGCTGTCGGCAATTATGTCTTCCAATTGCGATAGGATGTCATCAATGTTAGCAGTTGGCATAAGGTTGTTAGGTTATATTATATTCGTTCATACTTTACATAAAAATTGCGGTCGCAAGTTTTACAATAGTACCGCCGTATTTTTAAAAACGGTAGCAAATACTTAACGAAAAAATTACGATGCAGCTTTTTACTGAAACGGGTATGGCATTGTGGGCAGTTGGGGAAACTCATGTAAATTAATTGGTGAAATAAAATTACTGAATTTTAACCGGTTTTATAAAAAACCTGCAAACATGATATTGCATTAACAATAAGGATACAACGATTAGGAATTTGGCTAATTAACCCGGTATTTGTTTGATTTTTCTTTCAGTTGAATCGCAGCTACAATAACCAGCAATGCAAGCAATGTATAAAACGCCAGGTTTTGCCAAAAGGTTCCTGCGCTTATCTCTTTTAAAATAAAATGAAAAAAATGTTTTAAGGCCATTGGTTACTGATACCGTGTTCTTAAACGTTGTAAAACGCCTTAAAGTTTCGATAGGTGTTTGTTAGTTTACTGCGGTGCGTTGTTTTTAACCGATAAAATACTTTCCCTCAGGCCATTAAAATATGTAACAGTTTTGTGACGGTACAAGCCTTCACCCTCGCAAATTATCCCAATCAATTCATTTGCCTTACAATTCGTTTGTTTCAGCCTGCCATTGCTCAAAATAAGCCAAAGTAGTTTCATATATCTCTTGGTCTTTGCCCTGTATCCAACGCAAATAAATGGCTATCTGGCTCCCGTAGTCCGATTCCCATTTCATATCAACCCGCATGATTGAAGCGCTCCTGCCGCGTATCAGGTGTATTTCTTTAATGTCTGCCCAGTTAATGCTCACTTCTTTAATATAATCACTAATTCCTTCGTCATCCAGTTGAAGTGCTACATTTCCTTTTAATGCCGGGATAAGTCGCTTTAAAACAATTACAGCGGTAAGTGCAATAAATACAAACGAGGCAAAACCATAAATCACGTAAACAAACACCATGTTGCTGCTGCCTGCATTACGTACTATAATAAGCATTAGCAACACCAATACACTCAACGTGGCAATGCTGAATTTCAGACTATAACGATACTGAGCCGCTTCCATCATGGTTTTAAATATACTTATTTTTTATTAGGGACGTATAATTGGTGCTTGATTCATCCCACTTTACAAATCCCCGATTGACTAAATTTAGAATCGAAATCTCCCGGCCCGCAATCAATGATTATGCTTTTTGTGAATATCTTTTACCAGGCATAGCTTTTTAATATCGGCAATCTTAACAACAAAAGGCGCGTATTTAAGGCGATTGCCAACCATCTCGGTTACATTGTCCGAATGGGCTATAACTTCATCAGGATTATCGCCAGCCAACAGCCGTTTGTACATTCGATAATCGCCCCATTCAATATAATAAACCTCGCCTGGAAGTATTTTTTTGTCATGAATAATTTTGAGCGCAACCCAGCAGCCGTTCTCCAGGTAAGGATACATGGAATGCCCCCAAACGGGCAAAGCAAAATCACAATCCTCAATCCCTGGGAAGTTCATGTGCCCAACCGGCTCTTTGTCATTAATATCGTTATACACCTCAACGCCTGTGGCGGTGGCTGTTATTTCGTACATAGGTATCCCATTCGACAGCTTCGATGCTGTCACATTCTCTGAATTTACTGTATTTTTCTTTCCGGTTAAGAAATCGCTGTATTTATCCTTAAATATCTTTAATTTTTCAGGATCGATGTTTTGCCTGCTCTTAATTATCTCTGTTATCGAACTGGCCGAATTATAACCAAGCGCTTCGGCCAGTTGTGCATTCCCGCTAAATGCTTTTCCGCGTAATTGGTTGTATAGTATAATAAACTCCAACGTCTCCGGGCGAATTGTTTTTATCTTACTGGGTTTCAGCGCGTCATCCATAATTATTAAATTAAATAAAGATTTTTCTTTATTTTATTAAAGATATTTCTGTATATTTGTTCTGTAATAATTCTCTAAAGTAAAACATTTTTTAACAAATACAAACATGTTCATTACAGAATATAAAGAAAATATGCAAGATGCAAATGCGCCGCCCTGATAACTATCCTGCAACCAGTCAACCCATAAAATATTCAAAAAAAATCCACATTTCTTAAAATTCTAAATAACATTTATGCACCTGGCCTATTCAGCAATCAGCGCAAGCAAACATCACACGCAAAACAATAGTAACGAGGCAGAGAATGAATGCATGATCCGTTACCGGGCTTATCAAACAACTTGTGATAAATACGCCCGTGAAATTGCCGCAATTCAAAAATACCTGCCGGGCTGGATGCCTAAGCTCAGGTAAAATCAAAAAGCAAATTAATCCTTTGAACTCCATAAACTAACAACTAAAACATGATACGCATCAATCAAAAACTCAAAGACAAGTTATGGTGGCTAATTATATCCGTTGATTATGATTACAGCCGCATTGCTATTGCCGACCACGACCTTAATGGTGAAATATTAACCCTTTGGCTGGAAGACAAGCAGGACTTTAAAAACACACTCGACGAATGCCTGCAACTTGACGTCCCTGCCAAACAATTCGCAAAGCTTATAAAGGAAGAGAACCTGAATAGCTATGAAGGCAGCAAAATGCACCCAACCAAAAACTATATATACAAAACGCGCATCGAGATAAATGAACCGATTGCATGGTACCAGGATGACGCTACGCAGACTGAACAAGTATGGGCTCGTGAAGCCATTTTAAAACGACTGTTAACCCAACTGATAGAAACCGAAGCACATGGTATTGAGGAATGGGTATAGCAATATCATTTTTGCCAATCAATATGCCATTTATCATATAAATCATAAATAATAAAGAAGCAACGATTTTTGTTTATCGGCTGTCAGTAAGCTTATATTAATGTCCGATAACGTAATGCTTTTTATTACATGTGTAACAAGCATACCGTTTAATAGGCAACCAAAACAGCAATAGTTTTACGAGGGTGCTGCGATGAACTCTTTCACCAAATGGACGATGACAATCGGGGCAGGTATGAGTAATCTTTCGGATATGGTGTGTGGCTTCCATAAATTTAAACAACAGTTAAAACAAATCGTCTGTTTAATTTAAACGCAGTTTCAAACCAAACTATTGCCCTCTATGAAATAAATAACACAAGCACTAAAATGCTATGCGGAAGTTAAATTTAGAGGCATTAAGGCAACAAAGGCCCTTCCTGATTTCTGGAAGTGCCGTTGTCCAATTACTCATAAATTTTAAGTATTAAGCAAGGTAGCGACTGATTAAAACCGGAAATTATCCTTCTGCCTCATCAGCAAATATCAGTAAGTCCTGGTGAAAAGTGTCGCGTTTAAAACTATCGCCGGCAAAATAAATCACGTTAACATATTCGTCGCTTTCAATAAAATTACCAGGAGTATCTTCATTTAAAAGATAACCTTCAACAACCAGGCGCGGACCATCAGCTATCATTACAACTATATCGCCAAAAACAAATTTCTTTTCCATAGTGCTGTTATAAAATTTATGCCTTGTAAAGTTAGCAACAACCGTTTACCATCATCAACAAAAAATAAAAAAACATGACACTTTCAAAAAATCCCCAAAACTGGCTTTTTATGATCCTGATGATCATCTTCCTCTTCTTTGTTTTAATTGTTTACAAGCATCACCGTGATGACGCCGATTTGCTGCAAAGGGTAAATGAGCACTTCGAAATCGGTGTTAAAATGTAGCTTACCGGACATGCGAAATAGTTTTGAGGTAATATATTATATTTACAGGCAGATGCATCAGCTAATAAACAACCATGAAAAAGGCGCTATTTTATTTTTTGGTTTTTGAAATCTTCATCCAGGTAACAGCATTGTCCGCACGGGGACAGGCTATACCCACTAACCGGCAAAACCTACCGTCAAAACAAATAATGGTGGTGCTCACCGATAATTGGGATGATTTACACGGAAGGTTGTACGCTTTTAAAAAACAAAATAGTAAATGGGTGCTGCAATTTAGTAATGCGGTTGTAGTAGGCAGCAAAGGGCTGGGATTGGGCGATGGCGTTATTCCGCTTACCAGCAATGGTGTACCAATTAAACACGAGGGAGATAAAAAATCACCGGCAGGCATATTTGGCATTGGCACCGCTTTTGGATATGCGCGCGCCAGGGATACGCGGTGGATAAAAAATCCATACATCCGCGCGTTTGATACGCTTATTTGTGTAGATGATATCCATTCCACAGCTTACAACATACTAATAAGCAAGGACACAGGTAAAAATGATTACCACAGTTTTGAATACATGCACCGCAAGGATAATTATTATAAATGGGGCTTGTTCATTAACCACAACTCGGGAACGGTAGTACCTGGTGATGGCTCCTGTATTTTTCTGCACATTTGGGAAAACGCCGATTCCGGGACGGTTGGATGCACCGCTATGACAGAAAAAAATGTATTACGTATATTGCATTGGATTAATGCTAAAAACAAACCACTGCTGGTGCAATTACCTGTTGATGAATATCGCAAACTGCAAACTGGTTTTAATTTGCCCGATATAAAATATCATTAATACACAAATGCTTTTTCTGTTTTAAGTCCATGGGCTTAAAGTAAAAAAGCTTCCCGGTTACCGGAAAGCTCTTCACTAAAAAAGAATAATATAATTACTTAGTTGCGTCTGAAATTACCATTACCGCCTCCGTTAAAATCGCGGCCTTTGTCCTCAGCAACGTTAACTTTAATCCTGCGGCCATAATAACTTGCGCCATCCATGCACCTGATTGCCTCTTTAGCTTCGTCTTCATTTACCATTTCAACAAAACCAAAACCCTTACTCTCTTTTGTTTCGCGGTCTTTAACGATCCTGAGCGATTTTACAGGCCCAAAATCACCAAACACAGCAGATAATTCAGCCTCGTCCACTTGTAATGGCAGGCCTGCAATAAATACTTTCATCAATGTTTTTAAATTTATACAAAGATAGTCAAAAAAGGGCATATTTCGGCACGTTTGATCGCTCGGGGCGGGGTTTATTACTTAAGGATTACTTTACAACGATAACGAACAACACCGCAGTCGTCAATACAAGCCTAATGAGAATTTACACCCCGTTGTTTACCATCTTTCCAGCCCAAGCAGCTTTTTGCCTAATTCGCTTAGCTCAGCCGTCGGATACTTGGTTTGCTCCCAATTGCGGGGGTCTCCGGGGAAGGCGTATCCTTCGGGGGCAATCCTCTCGCGCCAGGAGTTTACCCGCCATTGGCGTAATTCTTCGTTGCCTTCCTGTGCCGGCATCATGGCAATGTATTGTGCTATCCGCACTTTATTATCGCTTCGGTTGGGCCGTATGCCGTGTGGTTCCAGGCTATTAAATATCAACAGGTCGCCTGCTTCCATTTTTACTTTTACCAGCTCCAGTCCGGTAACATCGGGTTTAAAATGATCCCGGTCTGCGGGCTGGCTCAATTTCCAGGTATCATAATTCCGGTATAGTTCGGGGATACACTGAAACCCGCCCATGTTTTCATCAGTTTGATCAGCAAGGGCTAAAACACCCTGTACATTTTGCGGCCTGGTTTCGGGATCATAATCCCAGTGAATAAAACCTTTGTACTCAAACCCTGGGCGTATAGGAAAATTAAGATTTGCCCGATCAATAGTCACCCACAGTTTATCCGTGCCCCATATATCGGTAAAGGCATCGTAAACACGCTTTACCTGGCGGTTATCCCACAGGCGCTGATTGTTGTACACTTCAACCATGCCTGTATTGGTAAGTTCTTTCATTTGCATTTCAGCGCGGGGCGGCGCATACCACGTTTCCGGATTGTCCGCTTCTTTTTCTTCAAATTCCCACAGGAATTTAGCAGTGTGTTCTACCTGTTCCCTCGGGACAGCATTTTTTATGACGATATACCCGTTCTCGACCCAGAATTTCCAGTCGGCTTCGCTCAAAACTTTCAGCGGTTTGCCGTTGCTGCGGTCGTTCAATTTAAAAACGCTGGTTTTTGCAACCGATGGGTTTCCGGGGATCTCCTTATGTGCATTTACTGGCGCTATAGTGGCCATCGTTGCATTTTCTTGATTCTGCATAATTGTTTGCATTTGGTTATATCAAAGGTAGACGCCAATCGAATTGAAAACCACTCATTCAATGACCAATATTTGCACTGTATTGATATTTTATTTACCTTTCAAAATATTTTGTGTTAACGTAGTAGTAAAATGTCAAAATTACAGCTAGAGGAAGTTAGGCCCGATAGTGGAAGTTCCTTTAAAATACTTAATCCACATTTAAGCACCACTTTTTTGTGGCACCTGCATCCCGAGTACGAGATTGTTTATGTTGAGGCGCCGGGGGGACCACGCCATGTGGGCGATCATATCTCGAGGTACGAGACCAGCGACCTCGTATTTATCGGCCCCAATATCCCGCACCTCAATTTTGACTATGGCGTACATGCGCATTGTGAACAAGTGGTAATACAAATGAAGGAAAACTTTTTGGGAGAGGCTTTTTTTCAAAATCCCGAAATAGCGCCAATTAAGCAATTGTTTAAAAATGCCAGTTACGGGCTGTCTTTTTATGGCGATACTAAACTGCAAGCTGCAGAGATGTTGAAAAAACTGCAGCGCGTTAACAATTTCGACCAGTTACTTTGTTTGTTACAGATATTGCAATTGTTGGCAACCAGTACCGAGGTGAACATTTTAAACAAAGCGCCGGCAGCCAATAAAGCTTTTGAAAAGCAGCAAAAAAGGATGCATCTGATTTACAAATACGTGGAAGAGCATTTCAACACAAAACCCGATGTAAATGAACTTGCATCACTGGTAAACCTTAGCACGGCTGCCTTTTGCCGTTTTTTTAAGAGACAAACCAAACAAACCTTTACCGATTTTATAAATCAATATAGAATAGGCGAAGCGAAAAACTTGTTACTACAACACAAAACCATTACCGAGGCCTGTTACGCTACGGGGTTTGAGCAATTGTCCTATTTCAATAAAACGTTTAAGAAAATAACCGGCGAAAACCCCTCGGCTTTTAAAAAGAGAAATGTAATGTAAGGAATCAAAATGAAACTTGGTATTTGTTGAGGATTTAAATGGCGGGACTTACTTCAAACGTAAATCAAAAGTACCTTCAACGCGGTAATAAGGCGATCCAGCTTTGTCATCCTTGGCCAAAAATGTATAAAATGTTCCTTTTGCCAATTGGTTGCCCACGTTGTATTGGTTAACGTTAATATCGCCAAAATCCTTCGGACCCGAATATTTGCTAAGTGAAAGCTGCAGAGCAGGCTTCTTGTCATCACCACTTACCAAAAACTGGCTACCCGCTATAGCACGGGAAATATTGTTGTAAGCAAAGCCCGCAGAACTGATACCGAAACTCATTGAGTGTTCTTTGTTAATAGCCGTAATGCCAAAATAGTGGGAATTATTATCCACGCTTACATTAATAAAGGCGATGGAATCTCGGGCTGCATCGAAAGTGTAAGTTGAATCGCCAAATTTTATTTTTAAAGTACCCTGGGTAGCCAAAGAATTACCGGGTGTTGAAAAGACCGAACTATCGGCAGCTATACTTTTTGATGTTGGAGGAGCGGCCACAGCGGGATCTTTCTGGCACGAAGAAAACGCAGCCAAAACGAAAAACACTAATGATACCAGGACGAATGTAAATCTTCGGTTCCCCATATTTCAGATTAAAAATTGAATCTACTAAATAATTAACGAATGTAAGCCACAAATAATTGCCTAATTTTCAAATTTAATAAACATGTTAACAATATTTAACACTTTGATTATAAAAGCCTGTTTCGGCAAATAAATCCAGGCACTTTTTATATTATTTTAAGCCATTACGTTTTCAAAAAGTAAAACATTACAACAGAATATTTTTTTGGATTTTTGCTAATAAAATTTGCATCCATTACATTATTTATGTATCTTTACATATTAACTATGCCAATTGGCATTTAAATCATAAAACATGATAAACTCAGCCGCCTTCGATGCCGCTGATCTTGCAGACCGTATCGAGGCTTATTTTAACAACATCGAAGAAGAAAACCAAACCCCGAAAAAAACACCTTCCAAACAAAAAAATGAAGATACCGCCAACAACCAAACAACCTTGTCCTGGCCCGGACCTGTCACGCTTTCGGGCCTGGCCTATTATCTGGGTTTTGATGGCAAAGAAGCTTTTATAGATTATGAACAAAATGGTGCATACGCGCGCCTACTAAGGCGCGCACGCTTACGTATCGAAACTGCTTACGAAAAAAAACTCCATAGCCAGTCAAGCAGCGGGGCTATTTTTGCCTTAAAAAGTTGGGGATGGCATGAAAAAGCTGACGAAAAAGCAGTCGACATGGTCTTTAAAACCTTAAAAGTCGAGGTTGTTGAAACCGGGACCCTGATCGCTGCAAGCGAAAAAGACGTTGATACGTAAGCGATAATTATCGACTATAGAAATAATCGTCTATCTCCGTATCTATCACAGTGGCATCATGCGGGTCCAAAACCCGCAACACAACATGAATGGACAAACTGTTGGCCGTCATTGTGGTAATTGTTGCCTGTACGCCATTGTTTTCAACACTATAATATTGTGTTAAAATGGTCCCGCTCACTTTGTAACTAAACTCGCTGAGACTTGGCCCGTTGGAGGTTGCCTCGGAATAATAACCGCTACCATCGCTATAAAAAGCCACGAAGTCATCTTTACCGAATTTTGTTTTTTGTACAGAGTCAACCTTCACGCCATTGTTAAACAAACTGGATGTTTGTTTAACCGATAACCATTTACCAACAATAGTGACAGGCTGCACGGGTTTTTCCGAGCTTTTTTTGCAAGCGCATACACCGGACAATAAAATTAAAAGAAGTAATAAATATCCGCGTTGTATGTTCATAATCTTTTTCAGCATAAATATACCATTTGTTTTATTGAAAATACAAGTGGCTTTAACCAATCTCTTATTAATTATCATACCAGTTATCATACCAGCCGCCACACATGCCCGATCAACAAGCCTCTATCCTGTTTAAACAGAACTTTTTTGCAACCGGACACACCGTCATCAACCAGGGCGGTACAAGCTCGGGCAAAACTTTCGCTATCGAACAAGTACTGTTTTGTTTAGCTTGTGAAACCGAAAAACTTGTGATTACGGTTGTTGGCCAGGATATCCCCAATTTAAAAGCCGGGGCGCTACGTGATGCCCAGGACATTCATACGTCATCGCCGGTATTGCAGGCCCTGGTAAAAAAATACAATAAAACTGATAAGATATTCGAGTTTCATAATGGTACTGTTATCGAGTTCAAAAGTTACCAAGACCCGCAGGATGCGAAGTCCGGAAAAAGAGATTACTTGTTCGTTAACGAGGCAAATGGCATAACCTGGGACATTTTTAATGAGCTTTCCTTACGTACGCGGCGGAGAATTTATATTGACTATAACCCTAATAGCCCGTTTTGGGTACATGATAAATTAATAGGCAAGCCGGGGGTGCAGCTAATTATATCGGACCATCGACACAACCCCTTTTTGCCGGAGCAGGTAAGGGAAAAAATCGAATTGCTTAAGGAAACCGACTACGAACTTTGGCGGGTTTACGCCCGTGGTCTCACTGGCAAAATAACCGGCCTTGTGTTAAATAACTGGCAACTATGTGAGAAAGTGCCCGAAACCGCAGTCCTTTTAGCGGCGGGACTTGATTTTGGCTTTACCAACGACGAAACAGGTTGTGTGCTGGTGTATAAACAAAATGGTGAGCTTTGGGTGCATGAAGTCCTTTACGAAACCAGGCTGACTAATCCTGATATATCAGAAAGACTGCTGGCTGCCGGGATAAGCAAACAAACTGAAATTGTTGCCGACAGTGCAGAGCCGAAATCCATAGAAGAACTCAGGCGGCTTGGCTGGCGCATTTCACCTGCAAAAAAAGGGGCCGACAGTGTCAACAATTCCATCGACATCCTAAAACGATACCGGTTAAACGTTACGCGCAGCAGCTTTAATTTACGCGACGAGTTAAGCCGTTATAAGTGGAAAACGGACCGTGCCGGTAAGGCATTTAACCAACCCATTGACGGTTGGAACCACCTGATTGACCCTTTGCGTTATGTGGCATTGAATAAAATTAAGATCAGGAAAGCAGGTTCTTTAAAAAGTATGCTACCCAAATTGCCACATAACGAATACGATTTCGCAGGATCGCTCCTATTGACTTAAAAAAATAAATGCAAAATTCCGCAGGCAGCATTAAAGCAATTTTTCAGGATAAAAATTAAAATGATAGAGAAAGTATTTAAAACAACGAACGGTGAACTAAAAGTGATCATCCCTACCCGGTTGGATGAAATCACCTTGGGGCAACTCATGGCACTTCAGGAAAACCCAGATCTCAATGACCTTGAGGCGATCAGCATATTATCGGGCATCTCAATAGAGCAATTGCAAAACGTGCGGGCGATGGATGATATACAGGCTTTCGCAGGTGCGGTGTTATCACTTTCGCACCAGATAGTGCATTTGTACAACAGCGACGCTATTCCTAAAAAAGTAGATTTTATTATTGATAATAAAAGCAAACGGGTTAAAGTGCTACAAAACCTGTCGGTTGAACCTGCCGGCGCTTTTATGGCAGCAAAAGAGGTTATTGCAGATGAGGTAAACAACTATCTGAAACAATACGGCCCAGACGATTTTGAAGCGCGTTTTAAACCATCCTTAAAAGCATGCTGCAATATACTTGCTTATTATTTTTACTGCACGGTTACTGGAAACCCCTACAACGAATACGAAACTGAGCATTTTGCAGAGGAAATAAAAAAACTTAGGGTCACGGAGGCGCTGCCCATAGCCAAACATTTTTTTACCTGTTATCCCAACTTATCGAAACCGAAAATAAGTTACTTGCATCGCCTCCTACCCCGCTGGAGAAAAAAGCGGGAGTTCAATCATTTGAAAAGTTTAAATATATCAACACCATAAATTCCCTGGCAGGCGGCGATATCACTAAATGGAGCGAAATACTAAGCATGCCTTATGAACGCGTATTAACCAAACTTTTGCTAATCTTACAGGTGCGCCCGGCGACAATGCTAATTTGGCAACAGCCCTGGCAGCTAAAGAAAACGCTTTCGGCTTTACGCCGGAAAACACGGCCAATAAATCAACCAATACCTCACTGGGCACCAGCGATGTATTATTCCCCAGTCAAAAAGCGGTAAAAGTTTATGTTGACAGCACTTTAACCGGCGGCATATCGGGGATTACTGCCGCTGGGGACCTGTCGGGGACATATCCTAATCCCACTGTAGCCACAATAAACGGCATCAGCAAAACCTATTACGACCCAACAAGTTCCATCCAAACCCAGCTAAACGGCAAGCAAGGGGCTATAACACTAACCACCACCGGCTCCAGCGGCGCCGCAACACTTACAGGCACTACTTTAAATATTCCCCAATATAGCGGCGGAGGAGGCGGTTCCAGCATTTATTCAACTGATGGCACCCTTACCGGTAACAGAACAATGTCTTTAAGTGGCAATACTTTTACTTTGAGTGATTCTGGGCCCGCGATATTTTTTGCAAACCCGGCATATTCAGGAAGCTACCTGACCGCATTAGGATCCTTTGGAGGCACTGGGCACTTGGTTTTAGGAAATAGTGGTATAAATTATATTCAGGGCGGCACTTCGGCGGCTGGTGGCTGTTTATATTTTTTCACAAACTGTACAAACAGCTTTGGGACTTCACCCAATGGAAATTTGGCGCTTACTCTTGCGGCAAACGGAAATTCCATTTTTGGATATGACTTGCTGGTTAGCGGCACACTTGCTGTCACGGGTTCAACGACTTTTGGAAACGTAACATTTGGCACATCATCGGGTGGAAACGAAGTCACACTGGGAAACGCTGGAACAAACGCTTTTGGTCAGAAATTTAGTAGCGGAGGCGGAAACGCTTATATAGGTATTTCAAGTTCAACGGGTGGAGGTTGGGTACCAACATCCAGTAACTATGGTTTCTGCATATTAACGGAAAGCGCGACAGACTTGCTTTTCGGTACCCAAAACACTGAAAGGATGCGATTATTTTCAAGTGGAAGTTTTTGTATTGGTACACATACGGAAGTAACATCGTCCCTCTTTACAACAGGCGGCAGCACAACTAAGGGAACAATCCCCTGGACACAAATGACCACTTCGCAGCGTACAGCCATTTCATCACCGGCAGAAAGCCTTGCGGTGTACGACCTTACCCTTCACAAATTATTTGTTTACGATGGCACAGCCTGGCAGGCGGCATGGTAAAACATTCAAAAAAAATAAACATGAAAAAATCATTCAACAGCCACCAGCTGCAATTAATAAGCCATTGCACGGGCATACTGCGCGCTTGTAAGGATATACCATTCGAACTCGCTAACAAAGTAAATTCCTGTAAAATAATGGCCGACACAGCCCTGAAATTAATCGAAGACAAAGTAACCCTGGTAGAAGAACGAAAAACCGGTGATACCGTCGTACAATCACAAAAAGACCTGGAAACCATATTAAAAGAAAAATACGAGCTGGAATTTGCCGGGCTGACAGAATCAGATTTCATTTCTCACAATATTTCCGGCGACAAAGAGGTTGTTCAGCACGATGGCAGCATAAAAAAATTCAGCTATCGCGATGCTTATTTCAATTTACTCAACCTGGTCATCTTTCCCTAAAAAACAATTTAACATGACGCAACTAAGCAACAATGGATATAATCTGATTAAAAAACTTGAGGGTTTGCGATTAAGTGCATACCGCGATGTAGCGGGTATTTGGACCATAGGCTATGGTTCCACACGGTACCATGACGGCAGAACGGTAAAGCCGGGCGATAAACTCGCAGACGAAATTCAGGCCGACGCTATACTGCGAAACACCATGAAGCCATACGAAGATGCGGTAAACAGGCAGGTGAAAGTCCCCATAAATCAAAACCAATTTGACGCGCTTTTATCATTTACCTACAACGTGGGTACCGGTGCACTGGAGGAATCAACCTTGCTGATTAAACTGAATGAAAACAACTATGCGGAAGCCGCGGCCCATTTTTTGGCCTGGGATAAGATCACCGATCCTTCCACAGGAAAGAAAGTAGTCTGCGAAACACTTGTGGACCGCCGGCAGCAGGAGCGGCAATTATTTATGACACCGGTAAACAACAAACCTCATTAATCTTAATAAAATGACTGCTATTGAACACCAGGAACTAAAGGGGATTACTTTAAAAAACCTTGCTGTAACTATAGTGAGTACGGCAAGTATAGTGGCCTCCGTAATGACTACCTACTTCGGGCTTAAAAACGACATACAGGAAATTAAATCTTCGCAGGAGATGCAGTCGAAGATCAACAATATCCGCATCAAAATACTCGAAGATGATGTGGCTTTATTGCAAAAACAGGTAAGCGAAATCAAATTGGCGGACCGGCAAAGTCCGTCATCAACAATCAGGCACCAGCATTAATTGCGGGCACTCCATCACCAATTAAAAAAAACATAAAAACAAATTCACTATAAACAAATCTTGTAAAATCATGAGCTTAAAATCCTTTATCACCCAAATCTGGAACGAAATCAAAAGTCTTTTTGAAAACTTTCCCGACGACATGAAAGCAGCGGTACACATTGGTGTGCTGCTGACCGAAAACATTAAAAAGTTTGTCGATTCGCCTGCTGCCGATGTACTGACGGCCATTATACCGGGCGACCTTGACGATGATATTAAAAACCTGCTGCGGGCAAAGCTACCTGAAATACTGACTGAACTTAAACTGGCCGATAGTTGCTCAGGAATAACAGATCCGCAGCAAATAACTGTTTGTGCCATAAAGGTGCTGCAGGGACTTGGCGGCGATTTGAAAAGCTCATTTTTGCATAGCCTTTCCATTTTCATTGCCCAGGTAGCGGCAAAAGGAACACTTAGTTGGACCGATGGGGTTTCAATACTCGAGTGGTATTATCAAAACGAATTTAAAACGATAAATTAATAGCAATAATAAAAAAGTAACTCATGACGAAGTTGGGGCGCATTATACTTTCTATCTACTTTAAAAACGTGCGTTACCAATTTCGTCGCATGAGTTTTCAAATCTGAAATCCCTCGTAATTTAGCACAAATCAGCATTGTTCAATACGATTCAACTTCTTGGAAATACCCAAGGGCAATTCGTCGATTTTTAATGATTTTGACGACGAAGAAATCTTTTTCCAAAGCGTATTCCGGGCTTTTCAATAAAATAATGTAGCGACAAAATCAGAAACACGAGAAGCGTGAATACAATCATTTTATACTCAAAATTTGTGCCTTTAAAAAAATGCCTGCAAAGCACGTAATAATCAAGTGGAAGGGGGTGGGCTAGGTACGTTACATACGCCATAAGAGAAATATAAGAAATAATTAGTGGCATTTTGTAGCTAAATAATCTGTATTTCTGACTAAAAAAAATAATAATTCCCGTTAGTAAACTCGTCAAACTTGATTCAAACGCCCAAAGTTTTCCGATACTTGACCAAAAAAGAGCAATTAAAATAATTAACAAAAAAATTAGATAAAGAAAAAGTCGCAAACAGATCAAAGATGTTTCTGACAGTATTTTTCGTTTCAAATCACCGAAGTGGGGGTTTTCTAAGGCCACCGCTATTAGTGACCCATAAAGTAAATTATCCATCCAGTAAAAAGTTCTGAAAATCGAATAGGTAGACAATTTTATAATTTCAAAAAAAACAAGCGATTTAAATAGGATCGAAATTAAAATAAGACCAATGATAAGATTGATTCTGATCCTACCTTGTGTCTTTTTGATAACGAGTGGAATTAGAAAATAAAACCACAATTCAACTTGTAGTGTCCAAAATACCCCTACTCCAAATCCCAGCCAAGTATCAGGCATTTTAATAAAAAGCAAAAAACTCGGCAGATCTTGTAGATATATTGGAAATAATACCGAGTTAGTATAGTATAATATAAAGAGATGTAAAATACAAACAACGAGATAGGCCGGAAAAATCCTAAATATCCGTCGAATTAAAAAGCTGTAAATAGTCACATCTTTTTGGAGCAAATTTTTTGTGATGAGATAGCCACTCAAGCAAAAAAAAATTGCCACGCCGATTGAACCACCTGGTAACAAGGGCTCCCTGTAGTGTGTAATCACAACAAAAATAATTGCGACAGATCGCAATACGTCTAATAGCCCAACTCTTGAATCTTTCGAATTTAATTTACTGGCTTTAATTGAAGTGACGCTGTTTGCCATTAGGTCTAAATATGATCAAAACAAGCTTGAAATTTAACTTGAAAAATGTTTAGATCCGACTATTTTATATAATAGATTTAAGCAGAATATCTTCCCAATAATTGGAACGAAACGTGAAAGGATTCCCTCCTCATTTTTGATACTAACTTGAAATCAACAAAACTCTCAACATCTGTTCTATTGTTTTCATTTCCAATCAAATTACTAATTGGGAAATTTTATGAGGTTGTGCCCGGAACGAGATTCGAACTCGTACATCCTTGCGAATGCCACCCCCTCAAGATGGTGCGTCTACCAATTTCGCCACCCGGGCCTCTTTTCAACTTTCGTTTGTGCCGCAAATATACAATTTTGGTTAATTTTTCATACCCTTAGCGCAAATCGTTTGGGATTTGATCACAGTCGCTGAAGCACAATTAATTAACGGCGCTCTTTGCAGTCATCGATTCCCATTCTTTATCAAAAGGCAATATGCCGTCCGACGCGTAAAAGTATAAACTATGCCTGGCCGGGTACTTTGTTTCAAACACTTTTACATTTTTAAAATGAGGCTCAAAAAAAGTCCTTAAGTCTTCTTTTGATTTTAGTTCGCGTTCATGATGGCTTAAACTTTTACCCTCCGGATTTTCAACAAGGGTGCTTCCGGACAAAATGCCATTTGGTGCAAGTTGGTTCTTGATATTTTTCATGATGGCCGCAATCTCCAATTCTGTAAAATGCTCGATCGCTGTATCCCATATAACATTGTCAAAAACACCTTCCGGCATCTCTGTACGGATATCGCAAAGCCTGAACTCTACATTTTTTGCCTGGTTGTACTTTTGGGCGTGCGGAATTGCATCTTTATCAAAATCTACTGCAATAATTTTATTTGACCGGATAGCATAAAAATGATAGCTGTTAAATCCGTCGCCGCAGCAAATTTCAAGAACATTGGCGCCCTGCTTCATCGCTAATAACGAAAACAGTCCCCTTTCGGCCCAAAACGGAGACCGTGAAAGCCTGAAATTAAAAAACTGGTCGCCGTAATGATCGAACCATTCGGGCTCCGGCGCCACCGACCATTCGTATCGAATCTGCACCATATGAAAAAATGAAGCGAGGTTCCTCGACTTTAAAGACAGGTATTTCAACACCCGAAGCACTCTTTTTTTTCCGAAAATTTTGGTAAACAGTATTTTAAGCCTTCTTTTCAAGTTCTTTTTTTGTTTAAAATTTCAATAGTCGAAATAAATCAGTGAATGTTTACCCAGGGCGATAGTGCCGGTAAAAATAACATTTATATCCGTTAAATACAGGGTATTTTAGGTTGCGATGACTTCGCTTTTTCTCAAATAAAAAAAGCCCAAATTGGGCTTTTTTTATTTTTTTGGATGTGCCCGAAGAGAGACTCGAACTCTCAAGAGACAATTCTCAACGGCTTCTGAGACCGCAACGTTTACCAATTTCGCCATCCGGGCAATAGTTCAGATATGAAATTTGAGACAAACTCATAGCTGATAAGGGTGCAAATATAATCGTTTCAGGTAAATTGTCATTTATTAAATTTAAAAATCCGCGATTGATTGCAAATAGGCTGGATAAAAATTAATTTCGGATAAAATTCACCTGCTCACCACCCGATAATGAACAACAAACGCCTTTTATTGCCACTCTATTTAATATTAATCTGCCTCTTTTGCTTCAAAGCCGATGCACAAAAGATCATTCCGCTACAAGAGGGTAAACCCACCAGCATCCGGGGGCTATCGGTTGTTGATGATAGCATAGCCTGGATAAGCGGCAGCAAGGGAACTATAGCGCAAACCCATGACGGTGGAAAAACCTGGAGCTGGCAACAGGTAAAAGGGTTTGAGAAAGCTGATTTCAGGGATATTGAAGCGTTTTCGGATAAGAAAGCGGTAATCATGAGTTCGGGTACCCCGGCTTTAATATTGAAAACAATTGACGGTGGCGCCAGCTGGCAGGTGAAATATAAAAATACTGATACCTCTTATTTTTTTGATGCGATGGATTTTGCGGATGAAAATCACGGCATGATTCTCGGCGACCCAGTGAAAGGAAAATTCCTATTGCTCGAAACACGGGATGGGGGTGAAAACTGGTTAGCAGTTGACGATGCTCCGGCAGCCCTGCCCGGCGAAGCAGCTTTTGCGGCCAGCGGCACTTGTCTGCGGCTTAACGGACTGATAACAATTGTTACCGGCGGTGGCAGCAGCCGGCTTTTAATGTCGCCTGATAACGCGAGAAAAACCTGGATCACTGTACGAATGCCCTTAACCAATGGCAAACCAAGCAGGGGTGCCTTTTCGGTAGCTTTTGGCAAAACCCGGTCTGTTATAGTTGGGGGCGACTATGAAAACGACAAGAAAACCGATTCGGTTGCCTTTTTGGTTAAGGAAAACATAAGAAAAAGCAGCGATTACTTGCCGGTTAAAGGACCGCAAGGCTTCCAATCCTGTGTTGAAATTCTCGGTGGCGATACTTTCCTTTCTACTGGCACCTCGGGCACAAATATTACCACCGATGGTGGTGAGACCTGGACCAAGATAGATAACACCAGTTTTAACGTTTGTGCAAAGGCCAGGCGGGGATATTTGGTGTTGCTGGCTGGAAATGGTGGCAAAATCGGCCTTTTTAAACTGTAGCTAACTGTTTATGAGCGGCTTAAAACGGTTAAAAAATAAATTAAAATAAGCCTTGCACACAAAGCTGAATAGTCCTATATTTGCACCACTTTAAACAAAAGCAGTTTAAAGCCCGATTCCGTAGCTCAGCCGGTAGAGCATAACACTTTTAATGTTGGGGTCCTGGGTTCGAGTCCCAGCGGGATCACGGAGACCCGAAAGACGGTCGAAGATTTTGATAGGAAGGCGCAAGAAATTGCGCCTTTTCTGTTTAAAACGCACTTTTGGCGCACCTGCCAACAAATAAACAGATCATTTTAAATCAATTCAAATCAAGCCAACTGGTGCCCTATTTGATGTGGGCACCACTCCTATTAAATTTGGGCACCAGTTTTTTGAATAGGCACTTGTGAGATAGGGTTTTAGAACAATAAATCGTCACCGGGGACACCCGGATTAACCGAATTGTTAACTAAAGTGATTGAGATGAAAAGTAATCAAAAACTAACGCTGTTGTTCTGGCACCGTAAATCAAAAGCAGATGCAAATGGATTTGCGCCGGTCATCTGCCGGATGACGGCAGCGAGGAAGAACTAGCTATTGGCAGAAAGGTACACCTGGATAATTGGGATGTAGCCAACAAAAAAGCAAGGGGCGGCGGAATAGAGGTAAAAAAGACAAACTTCAAGATCAACGAAATGACGGTCGACCTCGAAAGGCAATTTAATGTACTTCGGTCGCAGTTCACGCATATTACGGCGCTGATGCTGAAAAATGTTTACCAGGGCCTTCCTGCTGAAAACAAAAAAGACCGTAAACCACAACTCGAAAAGGTGATGCCTACCTTGCTGCAAACCGCCGATCTGCTAATCACAGATTTCGCTAAAATGGTCGATAAAAAACTGCGCTCGCCTGAAACCTTAAAACAGTGGCGGGCGACCCGCAAGAAGATTGAAGAGTTTATCATCTTCCAGTATGCCTGCAAGGACCTGGATCTGGCGGAAATTGAATACTCTTTCGCTCAAAAGTTCTACACATATCTGACGGTAGAACGGGAAGAACTATTGCAGGAAGCGGCGGCAAAAAAGCAAATCAAAAATACCAAACAAATATTAAATTACGCAGAATCCGCGAACTGGCTTGGAAAAAACCCCATCCAGAAGTTCCGTTGCGGTGGCGATGAAACCGATGTCCCACCCCTGGAATTTTACGAAGTGGATAAACTGTGGCGTAAGGAGATTCAATTGCAGCGGCTGGCAGAAGTAAGAGACGTATTCATCTTTCAGTGCTTTACCGGTTTTGCATACCAGGATGTCTTTGCCCTGACCAGCGGAAATATCATCCGTGTTGGCATTGAAGGGGAAAGATGGCTCATCAAAGACCGGGGTAAGACCGGCGTTACGGAAATGGTACCAATTATGCCGATTGTAGAGGAGATCATCGGCAAGTATTTGCATCACGCCTGTAATAAGGTAGAAGGGCGTTTACTGCCAGTAAACAGCAACGCCCGATACAACGGTTATCTGAAGGAAATTGCGGTGGTCGCCGGGGTAAACCGCGAGTTGAATACCCATTTGGCCCGGCACACCTTTGCGGACATCATGCTCAATGTTTTTGGCTTTTCACTAGAAGAAGTGAGCAAAATGCTGGGGCATAAAACGGTCCGGACAACACAACGTTATGCCAAGGTCAGAAAAAACAAGATCAGCCAGACCTGGGCAAAAGTCCGGCACGTCGCCTTCACCGAAGACGGTCAATTAAGGAAAATAGCCGGCTAAAATGGAGGTCGCAAAATGCGGCCTCCAACGGCATTTTCATATCCGTAATAACCCATCAATAAACAAAGCGTCATGGAAATGGATCCATCCATCATTACAGATATTAAAACCATTATCCTAAATTCCAGGGATAGAGCGGTCCGCGCAGTGGATACCGAACGCGTACACATGTACTGGTGTATCGGACGGCGTATTGTTGAAGAAGAACAACAAGGAAAAGATCGCGCTGATTATGGTGCACAGCTATTAAAAACAATTTCGAAGCAATTACAGCCCGAGTTTGGCAGCGGATTATCTATCAGACAATTAGAGCGTTACCGGCAGTTTTATCGCACGTTCCCAATTGCGTCCGCAGTGCGGACGCAATTGGGCTGGACACATTATAAAATGCTGATCAGTATTGATAACCAGGACAAGAGAAATTTTTACGTGGCGGAAGCCATAAAAAACAATTGGTCATCCCGCCAACTGGAGCGCCAAATTCATAGTGGCTTTTGGGAGCGGCTATTAATAAGCAACGACAGGGAAAGTATATTAGCTGTCGCCAGGAATGAGCAACCACCATCTGACGCTAAAGACATCATAAAAGACCCGATGTATCTGGAATTTTTAGGTTTGCATCGTGAAGCCTCCTACTACGAAAAAGATTTGGAGGAAGCAATCATCACGCATTTGCAGGACTTCCTTTTAGAATTGGGGAATGGGTTTGCGTTTATTGCCAGACAAAAACGGCTGCATATTGAAGGCGATGATTTTTTCATCGATCTTGTGCTGTATAACCGGCTTCTGCAAGCATTTGTTATTGTGGAAATAAAAACGACCAGGCTCACTCACCAGGACATCGGACAATTACAGATGTATGTGAATTATTATGACCGGGTAGAAAAGAAGGATTTTGAAAAGCCCACAATCGGCATTTTACTTTGTGCCGATAAAAACAATGCGGTTGTGAAATTTTCCCTGCCGGAGAATAATAAAACGATTATTGCCAGTGGATACAAATTGTACCTGCCTTCAGAACAACAACTGATCGATGAAGTGAGAAAGGAAATGGAAAAAAGGGCGGGTGACCGGGAATAGCATTCCTATAAATTGTAAAACTATTCAAGGTGCCCAACCGGCACCATGAATAGTCATTATTTTTCATTTGATTTGTTGTGACTGGTTCTTCAAAACCCATTCCCAGGCAGCCGTTTTCCAATTAGACAGCCACTGGAGCCGGTTGCTTTTCCAATGCCGTTCGTCGTAATGCCGGAAAAACTCAAAAGCCACATTTTCCGATACCCCCTTTTCCAGGAAGTAGATTAATACATGATCTTTTAACGGCGGCACCTGTTTACCCGAGCCGATAAACCGGAGCATTTTCATTTGTGGCAAACTTTATGCTTTTCGAATAATTTAAAGAGGTCATCCTGGTCATAGTAAATATTCCCTCCTATCTTCGTAAAAGGAAGCATTCCGCTTTCCCTGATGGCCTGCAACTTGCCAGGAGAAATCCCGATCAATTTGCGCGCAGCCGCTGATTTCAACCATTTCTTTTCCGGCCGCCTGACTTTTTCAGCCAGCGTCTCAGCGATGACAGCCAGCAGTTCTGCCTTGAACTGTTCCAAGTCCCCGATGGTCACCAATTGATTTTTTATTCCTATTCCCATGCTACACTAACCTTTGTCACGTTTTATCAACTATCTTGAGGTAAACCCTGCTTCGCCGGTTCCGGTTGAACGAGGGCTCATAACGGATATACCCGAAGTCATGCAGGTCCCGGATGCATTTATGGTAAGTATTGGCAGATATCTTTGCGATCCCCGTGATCTCATAACTAAAAGCGTGAAACGGGCTTGCAAAATCATGTTCCTGCCAATACTGTACAAGGGCAGCGTAAAGGCCGATATGGGTAATACAGATCCGTCCATCATTTTTGATGGCTGCGAAAAACCCCGCTATCGGTTCAAAGGCCTCCATTGTTTATTGAACGGTTAAATATGTACGCCCTGCTTTTTACGCTGGCTTGTCTTGTGCTGCTGCTGTTCCTCTGCCACGGCAGCCTTTTGCGTTTCCTTTTTACCGGGCTGATTTTGCTGCTGGCCTTGTTCCTGGTTTTCCGTCTTAGCAAGCTTTTGTTTTTCCACCTGTTTCACGGCCAGGCTTTGACCATCGCTATCATAAAAATCGAACCGTTGCATACGTGGATTAGCGGCAACGGTGCCCTTAATTTCCTGGCCATCTTTTAGGATAGTGGCGTTGACCTTATTACCCTTTTCGAGGGAGGCTAGCATACGGTTGTGATCATAAGGCTCGACAAGCTCTTTGATCGGATATTTCGTCAGCTCATTTTCATGGTTCCAGAACATGGTCTTGGGCAGAAAGTTGCCGTACTTGTCGGTCTCCTTAAAATTCAGGCCCTTCCAGCCAAAATAGGTTTCGCCGGTAGGCACCATCTTTGTCTCGCCGTCTACTTCCTTGGGCGTCACCCTTGGTTGTTCCCGGTACGCAAAACGACCGCCCATCATATTGTACCGCTCCTGCAGCGTATAATTATATTGCTGGCCGACAAAGAACGTCTGGGACAGGTCCTCCTTGCCCGGTTGCTTGAGCGTTACGTCAAAACGGTTAAAAAAGGTCATATCCTTTTGATCCCCTTTGGAAAAGTGCAGGACAGAATGTGTTTCGTCCTTTCCGAACTGACGCGTGTGCGGCAACGTGAATTCCACAAGGTTCTGTTCCATTTTTTCGCGTAAAGGTTTGGCTATCTCTTCGCCAAAGCCCAAGTAAAGCAACTGGTTCTTTACATAATCAAAACTACTTTCGTTCATGGTGTTTGAATTTTTAAAGGTTAAATAATCATTGTTAAAATGCGCCGGGTAAAACGCCTGCTGGCTGGTTGCCAACGTGGTCTGTTCCAGCCTATCATTATATAGATGTAGTTTGCCATCTGTCATCCCGACAAAGAAATACTGGCTGATGGTGGCCGGCGCGAAAAGGGAATGCACCTCGCGGTATTCATAGCCATGGTTATAATCATGATGTGCTGTCACCAGCGTTAAGCCCGAATGCGGCAAGGCATACCCTTCGATATCCAGCTCCAGTTTTTGATCGTGATAACGGCCGATGATCAGGTAATCTATGCCATTGTCTGACAGTTCATTGAAAAGCACCGCGCTATCCATAAAAATGCGGGCATCTCTTAAGCTACCAAAGGTTTCCAGCGCCCGGAGGTTATGCCCTATTTCGTAGATCTGACCGCCATTATGCTGGTGACCGATGACGTGATAGTCGGCAATCTCTTTCAGCGGATCAATGCTGCGCTGCCAGCGCACCGGGTAAACCAGATCACTGGCAAGCGTCTTTTCGAGCTCATAAAAAGAATGGCCTGCGGGCAAATAGAGGTTTTGTTCAGCCATTTGCTTGGCGATATTAGCTGCATCGTCCCAAACGGTCTTCAATTCCCGGAGCCCCAATCTGGTCGCTAAAGTCTCAGCCTGCATAAAAACAAAATGATCCCAATGGAAGACCTGATCGGCAAAAATGTCCGGTCCGTTGGCTTCATCGCAGAATTTTTCGGCTTCATTTGCAGACGCAAAAAAATGCAGGTCTACAGCATGCAGCGCTTTACCGTCCTGGTCATCAAAAGCCAGCCAGGGTTTCCGTTCTTTTTTCGCCGCTTTAAACGCCACGGCCAATTGCTCCTGTTCGTTCGCTGTCATCTTTTTAAGTATTTAGCGGCTGTTCTTCGCTTCCTGGTTATCGCGCAGCAGCAATGGGTGCCCGTTTTTCAGTTTTGCTTTGACCCGCTTGATTTTTCTGCCGAAAAGACCTTTCGCGGTATTGATACCCGCCGTGGTTAACTGTGCGGTCATGGACGGATCAAAGCTCATGACATCCATATTCTGTATGCCGCTATCGGCCCCATCACGCAGGGCGTCGCCGGTAATGGCTTCCGGGACACTAATGCCTTCCAGGCCATCGGTCATATCGTAAACGGTCAGGTCAACGGGATAAAAATTATAACCTACATGAATGCTTTTGATATTGAGCGTATAACGCTGGCTGGCCAGGGTTCCGCTGCCATAGATCAGTTGTCCCTTGCTGAAAAGATTTCCGCCGATGGTTACGGTATCCAGCAGCTTCATGCGGATCACCGTTCCCTGGACAATCTTTTGGCTACCCGCGATCGCCGCAGGAATGGCCCGGAATCTCTTTGCGGCAGCCGGATGCTTTGTTCGCGCAGCAGCCGCTTTAATCCGTTCCGGGTGCTGGATATCCAGTATCTTTTCTAACAGGCTGTTCATCTGGCGGAGCTCGGGATCTTCCGGTGGCGCCACATTTTTTAAAAGGCTTTCAGCGCCGGCTGGTGACGCTATAGGTTTAGGCTCAACGGCCGGTTTATTTATGGCCGATTGCAACTGCGCCAGCTTCTGGTATACCTTGTTGACATTTGCTGCGGGCGTGCCGTTCGATTGGTTCGGGGACTCATAAAAAACCCCGCTACCTGTGTTATTGCCTTTGACCGTCAGTGGAAAATGCAAGCCGGCAGTATCGCCACCGGCATGATTCCGGTAATATGGATCCCTTTTCATCTGCCGACGCAGTTTATCAGAATCAAGGGCGGCCTTGTCATAATAGCTCATTTTATTGAGTGCGCTGTTGTCTTTTAGTTTGGCATCCGGCAACCGGCTGTTAAATCCCCTGGAGGTGTTCGCCCGGGCATCGGCCGGGTCGACTTTGCCGCCACCCAATGCCCAGAAAAACAGGGTTAGGAATGGCAACGGGATCAGCGGCAGCACCAGCAGGAATTTTCGCTGGCGCGCCATTTTCGGTGTTAATGTTACTGGTTTCATATCGATTTGTTAATGGTTTACAATTTTTAAATCCTTGTTTTCAATAGTTTCCCAGCGCTGGACCAGGAAACCGTGCGGGTTGTTGTCGCTTCGGGAAACGTTCCGCAACTCGCCCTGCGTGATCAAACTGCGGCTTACCGTGCTGGTCGTCCGGATAATATGCTGCGTGGCATAGCACCTGAAGGGATAGGGGTAGGTGCGCAGGTCGACGGCGACGCTGTCTACCGTGATCTGCTGGCTGATATTTCCGGCAATGATATTGGCGTAATAGCCGTTTTCCGTAAGGTTGTCATACTCCTTTTTGGCGGACTCATCCGCCAGGTACAGCGCTTTGGTCAGGTTGGCCTGGATGACCTTATCATCCGGGTCAAGGGTGAAAAAAAGCTGGTGAAAGGTTTTGATATGGTCGCGGGCCTCCACGCCGACGTTATCCTTGCGCTCGGTCGCAAAGGCTTCCAGTACCTTGCCGTTATACAGGATATACAGCTTGTTCCGGACATTGCTGATCAGTTTCTCCCGTGCGTATTCATAATAGCATAGGGTAATAAAATTCCCGACGACCAGTATAATGGTAAAACCGCGCACATGCTGGAAGGCGGTTTCGATATTTTTCATTTTCTTAAACATGGTTTCCTTTCTTTATCTTTTCGTTTATTCGACCATTTTTGGATTGGGGCGGTCAGGTGTTTTTGTCCGCGTTACTGCCGCTTCCCGACAGTTTATCTT
>Ga0206865_1016_pt1 | contig 56466 bp, 44 predicted proteins | sample Alteio_BWOrgCont_39_FD_152628 | JGI IMG/M metagenome (GOLD analysis project Ga0206865, IMG submission 152628) | Enriched cells from forest soil in Barre Woods Harvard Forest LTER site, Petersham, Massachusetts, United States -... | ecosystem: Environmental > Terrestrial > Soil > Temperate forest >...
AGCTAATGCCATGGGCACGCCCGCCATCGTTTATCCCGTGGGCGGACTTGTCGATTCCACGTTGCACGATGAGACGGGCATCGTCACTCGCGAGGAAACGCCGGAATCGGTGGCGCGGGCGGTGGTGGAGATCATGAAGTCGCCGGAAAAATATTCGCGTCTGCGGGTGAACGCGTGGAACCGGGCAAAGAGTTTGCGATGGAGCCAGGCGCTCCCGCCAGTCTGCGATTGGCTGGAATCCCTTGCTGCCGGAAAAAGATCGTAGTCGCGCTCGCAGAAAGCGGCAGGGGACTGCCGCAGTCCAAGACGCAAGCGACAACGATGGCCTCAGAGATTTTGCGCCAGCTTTTGGAGTGCGCCAGTCCTCTGGCGCTTTTGAGTCCAGCGGAAGAAGAGACAGAAAGTGGGCATCCCGGTGCTACCCTCGATATTCGCTGTGCCTACAATGTAAACCCGGCGCCCTTGGCGTCGTTGGCGAACATCTTCACCGTGTCCAACGACATATCGGCCAGGCCCACGCCCGCCAGCTTCAGTGCTTTGTTCAGGATGTCATGCGGCACGGTGACGATCTCGCATCCGCAATCGTTGGCCTGAAAAATATTCAACACTTCGCGGACGCTCGCCCAGAGCAGTTCCGCCGAGGGCAATCCCTTGAGGATTTTTTTGCATTCCACCATGTGCGGAACGGGGTCCACGCCGGTATCAGCGATGCGGCCCGCGAACACCGAGACGAACGATGGCGCTTTGGGGCTTAACGATTCCGCCACGCCTTTGACCTGGTCGCGAGTCAGGATGGCGGGGATGTTCAGCTTCACGCCGTCGTTGGCCAGTTCCTTGATGAGCGGCAGCGAGGATTCCCGGCGCGTGTTGGTGATGGGGATCTTGACGTAAACGTTTTTGGCCCAGCTATTGATCTTGAGCGCCTGCCGTTTCATCTCCGGGAACTCGTCGGAAAAGACTTCGAACGAGAGTGGCTTGTCGGTGATGCTATTGAGAATGTCGCGCGCGAACGCCTCGAAATCGGTGAGGCCTGCCTTACGCATGAGCGTCGGGTTGGTGGTCATGCCCTTGATGAGCGGATTGGCATCCATCTCGAGCATGCCCTTCTTGTCCGCGCCGTCGGCGAAGATTTTTATTTTCAGGTCTTTCAGTGTTCGCATTGGAGCAGATTAGATTAGCGCAGATACGCGAATGTTCAACTTATTTTGCCGGTTTCAAAATAATGTCCGCTGCCTCTCCCAGGTCCTTCACGCGATAATCCGGCTGTTGCTTCAATTCCTCAGAGTAGCCGCGGTCGATAAAGATGGTTTTGCAACCAGCCGCATGGCCGCAATCCACGTCACGCCAGCGGTCGCCCACCATCCAGCTCCTGGAGAGATCGATTTTCAACGCGCGCGCGGCGTTCAGCAACATGCCGGGTTTGGGCTTGCGGCAATCGCAATCGGAGGCGCCCTTGCCCGGATGAAAGCATACCTCAACGCGGTCGATCGGCAGACGGGACAACATGAGGGCGTGGATGGACTCGACGAGCGATTGTTTCATGGTGCCGCGCCCGACGTCCGGCTGGTTGGTGGCCACAACGAGCAGGAAACCGGTGGCCTTGAGTCTGGCGCATGCGTCCGGCACTTCCGGCAAAATCTCGAACTCCGTGAGGGTCCTCGGCGGATACGGCTTCTCATTCCGCTCCAGCGCACGGTTAATGACGCCGTCGCGATCCAGGAAAACAGCACGCCGTATTTCCGCTTTTACTTGGTCGACTCCCATTTTGTTACCGACACTTTCAGTTTGGGATGGGACACGAACAGGTGCCAGACGATGCCCTGAAAGGCTTCACTGTGGGGCGTCACATGGGTTGGGTTCACGGTGGGAATGATCACGCAGGCGGTCGCTTCTTTGGCGGTGTACCCGCCGTCGCGGCCCACGACGCCGATGACCGATGCGCCGGCTTTCTTCGCCGCCTGGATGGCGCTGACGAGATTGGGGCTGACGTTTTTCTCCAGGTTGCCGCCGCCAACGGAGAAGATGAGCAGGCCGTCTTTGGCAGCAAGCCTTGAACCGGCGAGCCATGCGGCAAAGATGGTGGCCCAGCCGTCGTCATTCGTGCGAGCGGTCAGTTCGGAGACGTTGTCGGTAGGGGCATAGGCCTCGAACCCGCAGATCTTGCGGAAGTCATTGACAGCATGACTGGCGTTCGCGGCACTGCCGCCCACGCCCAGGATGAACAGCCGCCCGCCGCGCTCGCGGACTTTGGCCAGTTCGTCCACGCATTTTTCGATGGCGTCTGTGTTCAATTGCGCAGTCACCTGCTGCACTTCGGCAAGAAAATCTTTGGCAAAGCTCATGAGATGTTCAGGTTATAGGTTTTGAGCCGGAAAATAAAGGGATGTTTCTGACCACGAAACACACGAATGAATGGGAAGGCGAGCGCACTCGCGAGCCGCAAAACCCTCTCTCCCCGCGACTGAGTGGGGAGAGAGACGGAGAGAGGGGACATGAGCTCCTCCTCTCCCCGGCCCTCTCCTCCATCGGCGATGGAAGAGAGGGAGCAGCCAGTAACGTGTCTTGATTTTTTTTCCCATTTGGCTTCGGTTCTGCCTTTTTGGGTCTTTTTTCACTGGAAAAGGATGGAATTAGGGTATGAAAGGCCATGATTTGGGTCGAGTTTGGGTTCGTTTTTTTCAAGAAAGCTAATAAAATCAAGGGTTTTTTGGGTTCGTTTGGCAAAAACATATACCCGTGTCGCAGCGCCCTTGCCAAACGGCAATTACTGGTTGGGATATATCCCGCCTTATGCCTCGCGCCCCACACCCCTGGCCTACCTGTTGTCACATTTCTCACGGGGTGATTTAAGCATGGAAAGAGGGAGGTGTCATGTTGCCCAGAAACAAATTACAAGGGCTGCTGGACCTTCTTTGGTCCAGCAACCTTGTTATTCTGCCTTATTCTATTTTTCGCGGATGAAACGTGACTGCTACTTGAACTTGTGCAGGCGCATTGAGCGCATTGGCAATCTCGACAGTTACATCTCGTGGAAACATCATCCATTGCGGTTTTCCGAATGTTTGGGGGTAGCCGATTCCATCATCATGCCAACGGCAGGCAAGACTGAGTTTGGATTCATCTTCCCAATATCCACGGGCAAGGGCAAAGTCGCCATTGTTAAAGATGATGTCGTGGACCTTGAACTTACTAGTACTTTCTAGCATAATAACAACTTTCGTTATCTTGTTGCCTTGCAGATTTTGATGGCAAACTTCGCCGTCCTTATCAAACAAGCTGCTTTACACTCGCCGAGTTCAACAAAAAAGCAAATGACTTTTTTGCGTCTGGGATAAATTTTTAGGCATGATCTTATAAACCTTTTGTCAGCTTGCTTTGTTCAATCATCTTTTTCAAAAGTTCCGTCGCATCTGTAAGCCCGCGAGGAGTCAAGATATAACCGCTTTCTTTACTGCCTGAAATATCAGCAGCGAAATCCTTAAGATGTGAAGCAAAATTTCCAGAATCATATGCATCATAATGCTGACATGTTTCCCGCGCCTGCTTATATTGATCAGTTCTTTTCTTACCTTTAACAGCACTTAAAAACGTTGCAAATTCCATGGCCATTTAGACTTATGCGTCCCACCCATTAAACAAAGGAGTGTTTCTGAGTAATTGCTTAATTAATCGTTGCTGAAAACTTTGTCCAGCTATTTTTTAAGCAACTTATCCAATTCCGCTAATCCTTCCGGCTTACCCATCTCGTAGAAGCGTTCGCGGACTTCGTAACCGGCCAGTTGTTGGGCGCGGGCGAGTTGGGTCATGATTTCTGCGAGGTCGAAGGGTTGGTCGGCGGGGTAGCGGTCAAAGGCAGTGGCTTTGAAAAGGCTTAAACCATAATCAATGTATCGCATTTCGGGCAACTTGAGCTTTTTGTCGTAGAGCTTGATCTCATCGTCGGCGAAAACGACGTTGCTGGTATCGAACTTGCCTTCGTTGCGGTACACGGTCATCAACGCCGGTTTGCCGCTCTGATGAAACGCATCGGCAACGGGCGCATATTCGATGGGGAGATAGGAATCGCCGTAGAGGACAAAGAATTCGTTGCCGAGCAAGGGCAGGGCCTGTTTGATGGCGCCCCCGGTGCCGAGGAGTTTTGGCCCGTCAAAGGAATATGTCAGTTCCATGCCGTAGGCGGCGCCCTTACCGAAATCGCGCTGAATCATTTCGCCGAGGTGGCCGACGCAGAGGACGGCGCGGCGGAGTCCGCGGGAATGGAGCAGTTCGAGTTGGTGCGCCAGGAACGGTTTGCCGGCAACAAGCACGAGGGATTTGGGGATTTTCTCGGTGATGGGCCGCAGCCGGGTGGCTAGTCCGCCGGCAAGAATGGCAACGGGAATGTTCTCCAGCGCGCTCACGTATTGACGAGCTTGGTCCCCTCGAAATCGAAGCGGAAGCGCACTTCCTTGAGGCCGACGTCGCGCATGGCGTGGCGCAGTTTGGCTTTATCCTCGGCATAGAACATGAGGAAGCCGCCGCCGCCCGCGCCGATGAGCTTGCCGCCGCCCGCGCCATTGGCCATGGCGAGGTCGTACCATTCGTTGATCTTGGGATTGCTCATGCCGCTGCTGCGCTGTTTCTTACGCTGCCAGTGGACGTCCATGAGCCGGGCGAACTCGTGCAGGTCACCTTTTTCCAACGCGACCTGGCTTTGGAGGCCGAGGTCTTTGACGAAATGAAGGTTCTCCGTCATCGCCTTGTCATCGGACTTCGATTTCTGGTCCTGTTCTTTAAGGATGGAGGAGGCGCTGCGGGAATAGCCGGTGAAGAAGAGCAACAGGTTGTCCTCCAGATTATCGCGCGTTTCGCCGGAGAGCTTGAGCGGCCAGGCTTCGACCTTGCCGTTCTCCAAAAATTTGAAGCAGGTGATGCCCCCGTAAGCGGCGATATATTGGTCCTGTTTGCCGATGGGTTCCTTGAGGCGGCCCAACTCGATCTCGCAGGCCTGGGCGGCGAGTTCGGCGGGATGAATGAGATTATGATTGTGGGCGTTCAGGGCCTTGAGCAGGGCGGTGGTGAAACTGCCGGAAGAACCCAGGCCGGTGCCGGCGGGAATGTCCGCCATGGACGCAACTTCCAGTCCGCGCCCATTCACGTCCAGCAAGGCAAAGGCCTCGCGGATGATGGGATGCTCGACTTTGCCGGCATCGGACACTCGCTCGATCCTGGAATATTTGACGATGAGGTCGGCGGCGAAATTTTCATGCAGGGTGATATAGACATATTTGTCGATGGCTGCGGCGATGAGGAAGCCGCCAAATTTTTCGTAGTAAGAAGGCAGGTCAGTGCCGCCGCCGCCGAGCGAGATTCGTAAGGGTGAACGCGCGATGATCATAGGGAGCTGCTAAAAGCCGAGGGCATGGTAGAGCACTGAGTGAAAAGCGGAAAGCGTTTAGAACATCCAAATTCCAAGCTCCAACATCCAGAGAAAAGCCAATATTCAATCAAAGAGAATATAGTCATCACTTCGTCCCCCTTTTATAGATTGTTTCCACGACTTGCATGGCCTTTTTGGCTTCGGTGAGGCCGCCGCCGATGGTGTTTTTTTTCGCTTTTTGAATTTGTTCTTCAAATTCAATCATTTCTTTTTTCCACGACTCGTCGGGGCCGGAGAATTCATAGACTTTGATGTCGGGAATACCCATCTCGGGTTTCATCTGATAGTGATACAGTTTCTCTACACCGTAACTGCCGCCGAGGCCCTCGATATGCAACTTGGTGATGCGTCCATAGATCTCGAATGAGAAAAGGTTTTTCCATTCGGTGCAACTGACATGCAGCCACGCGGTTTGGTCTTTGGCGGTGCGAAGGTCGAGGAAGGCGTTGTCGTCCACGGGCATTTTCCAGAAGTAAGTTTGAGCGTGGCCGTCCACCCTGGCGAAATCGCCGAGGAACCAACCGGCAAGGTCAATGAGATGGATGCCCTGGTCGATGAGTTCGCCACCGCCGGAGAGCCTGGGGTCGGCGCGCCATTCCTGGTCATAACCCACGCGCCCGCCGTGGCCATAACGGGCACGGATGAACATCAATTCGCCCATGATGCCCGACTCAAAAATTTCCCGGGCCTTGATGAAGGCGGGGTGGAAACGATGGTTGAAACCAGCACGCACGCAGACACCATGCTTCTTTTCGAGGGCGATCAACTCATCGAGTTGTTTTACGGAAATGCCGGCGGGTTTCTCGACGATGACGTGTTTGCCGGCGCGAATGGCGGCAGCAGAGATTTCGGCAAGCGTAGAGTTGATGGTGGCCACGACCACGGCACCTACCTGTGGGTCGGCGACGGCTTCCTTGTAATCGGCAACAGCGCGACCGGCCTGAGCGAGCTTCACGAGTTTTTTGGCGCGCGACAAGTTGGTATCGCAGGCGACGGCGAGTTTGGAACCAGCCGGAAGCCCGGCGAGGCGTTTTTTGCCGATGAGGCCGCAACCGATGATGGCGTAATTCATTCGCCCCCCCAATCTTTGCCACGGTCGCGCGGCGTGATGCGGCGCAGGGTGTAGATGTCCTGGCCCAGGTCGGATTTCAGATCGGCGAGCTTTTCCCACGGGTCCCATTGTGCGGCGATGAGCCGCCCGGTGATGTTGTCGCTCTTTTCCGAGAGCAAAAATTGGATAAGTCCGATGACTTTTTGGAGTTTTTCGGCATTGTCGCGGGAAAGTTTGGAGGCGCTTTCAAATTCTTTTTTGCCCACTAGTTTCTCGCCGCGGACGAGGACCTGCTCAGTCATCTGGGTGAAGATGGCGCCGGGCGCAATGGCGTTGATGTCCATGGGTTGCGATTCCCATTCGGCGGCAAGCGTTTCGACAAGCCGGACAACGCCAGTCTTGGCGACGCCGTAGGCAGCGAAATTCGGGCGCGGGCTGGTGGAACCGCCGCCGGAGAAACAGACGATCTTTGCGCGCCGGGACTTTTGCAGCATTGGATAGAGGGCGCGGATGGAAAAGAACGTGCCGTCAAGATTCACAGCGAGATTTTTGCGCCAGGCGACGGGATCGGCCTGCATCGCGGGGCCGATGGGTTCCTGAATGCCGGCACAGCAGATAAGGGCGTCGAGGGAATCCCATGTCTGGCCGATCTTGTAGGCGGCGGTTTGCAGACTGGTCCAATCGGAAACATCACACCTGAAGCTGAAGCCGGCCTGGGTCGTGCGCGCGAGACGGCAGACGTCATGACTGGCGGCCATGAGCTCATCGGCCAGGAATTTGCCGATGCCGGAGCTGGCGCCTGTGATGACGATGTTCATCGGTTTTCGAGAACCCATTGGTTTTGTTGCAACCATTGGAGTGTGCGGAGGATTCCCTGTTCAATCGTCAGCGAGGTTTTCCAGCCGGTGGCGCGGATTTTTTTGGTGTCGAGAAAGATGAACGGGTTGTCGCCGACCCAGCCGCGTTTGCCGCCGGAATATTCCAATTCCGGCTTGAGGCCCAGCGCGCCGCAAATATGGCGGATGGAATCGTTGACCTGGACAAATTCATCCGTGCCGAGGTTATAGATCTCGACGTTGTGTCTCGATTTGGTCGCGGTGCCGTTGGACATGACGTGCAGCATGGCGTTCACGCAATCCTGCACATAAAGATAAGATTTGCGCTGTGTGCCGTCGCCGAGAACCTTGAGCTTGCCGGGGTTGGCCAGGAGTTGCTTGTAAAAGTCAAAGATATGGCCATGCGTGTAACGCTCGCCGAGGATGGAGACGAAACGGAAAATGTAACCTTCAAACTTAAAGCCCTCGCAATAGGAAGAGATCAGGCCTTCGCCGGCGACTTTGGACGCGGCGTAAAGCGAAGTCTGGACCGGGAACGGCGCGTCCTCCGGCGTGGGGATCGTCTCGGCCTCACCGTAAACGCTGCCGGTGGAGCTGAAGGCGATGCGTTTAATGTTATTGGCGCGCATGGCTTCCAGGACGTTGAAGGTGGCAATCGTATTTTGCTCTAGGTCCCTTTTTGGATGCTCCAGGCCAAAGCGCACGTCGGCATTCGCGGCGAGATGAAAGACGGTGTCGCAACCGGCCATGGCCTTCGTCAACGCGGGCAGGTCGAGATTGTCGCCTTCGGCGAGCATGAAACGGGGATTTTTCAGCGCGCCGTCCAGGAATTTGCGCTGGCCGGTGGAAAAGTTATCGAAGCCGACGACGGTTTTGCCGTCGTGCAACAAGCGGTCGGCAAGGGTGCTGCCGATAAAACCAGCCACGCCAGTGATAAAAATCTTTTCCATGCAAGCCACGAAGGGTAGCGGGAAGAAGGGGGGCAAGCCAGTTTTTTTGGGGGATGCGTGGAAACATTTGATTTATTGCGGCACAGGCGGTTCAATGATTGTGTGATCGCGAAACGTGTCATCCCATGCCTTGACGTCCACGACGGCAAGGTCACCCGCGGCGTGCAATTTGGCAAGGCCGAGGCCGGCGAGTTGAAGAATGTCGGCGACCCGGTGGCGCTGGCCATGCGCTACAACGAGCAGGGCGCGGATGAGATGGTCTTTTTTGACATCACCGCAAGCGCGCACGGGCGCGCGACGATGGTGGATGTGATCGAGCGCGCGGCGACCGAGTGCTTCATGCCGCTCACCGTGGGGGGTGGCATCAAATCCGTGGACGACATGTACACGATGCTGCGGGCGGGCGCGGACAAGATCAGCATCAATTCCAGCGCGCTGGCGGATCCGAAATTGATCCATGCGGGCGCGGAAAAATTCGGGAGCCAATGCATCGTTGTTTCCATCGACGCCAAAAAAGTCGCGCCGGACAAATGGGAGGTTTTTTCACACGGTGGTCGCAAGGCCACCGGCCTGGACGCCATTGAATGGGCGAAGAAGGCGGTGGCGTTTGGCGCGGGGGAAATAGTTTTGAATTCGATCGACGCGGATGGCACCAAGGCCGGCTTTGACCTGGTCATCACGCGCCGCATCAGCGAATCGGTGGGCGTGCCGGTGGTGGCGAGCGGTGGCGCGGGCAGCCTGGAGCACATGGCCGAGGTGCTGCTCGAAGGCAAAGCTGACGCCGTGTTGGCGGCGAGCATTTTCCATTTCGGCACTTACACGGTCGGAGACGTGAAACAATTTTTGGCGAAGCAGAAGATTCCGGTCAGATTGTGAACTCTCATGGGTCTCAGGGCAATCAAGTCCGCTTTGGCAGCCATCAAGGCCCTTTCACACACCGGAAGCCAATGTAGTAATCGCTGGGGTACTCGGACGTGCCGACACGCTGGGCGCATTTGTTGGCAACGCCGGGGGAGCCCCAATTGCCGCCGCGCAATGTGCGTTCGCTTCCTGTTGCCGGTCCGGTTGGATTATTAGTGGTGGGTTGACCATACGGCGTCCCATACCAATCCCAACACCACTCGAAGACATTCCCCGCCATGTCGTACAGTCCATAACCATTCGGCGCAAAATAGCCCACTGGACTCGTGTAGGGCTCTCCTCTGGTATCGAAGTTTGTATTGTAACCTTCATACGGTCCCAGATCGAAGTTGGTATCCAAACCAATTTGAGAGCCGTTGGGGTCTCCGTAGTAGTTGGCCTGGCTTTCGGAGATCGTGTCACCCCACGGAAACCGTTGACCGCTCAATCCGCCCCGCGCCGCTTTTTCCCACTCCGCTTCCGTCGGCAAACGGTAGCCACTGGCCGCCCAATTCGGATAAATCGCATCCACCTGTCCATTCGTATAAATCGCCGTCAACGCCGCATTCGTGTAATAGACCGGGGTCAAACCCGCCAGTTGCGACCGCGCATTGCTCCACTTCACACAGTCATACCAATCCACCGTCTGCACCGGGTGATTCGTTCCCTTGCCCGAACCGGCATAGTCAAAGCCATAGCCGTTGTTCGTCGCCCAATTAAAGACTGTCTGCCATTGGCTGAAGCTTACCAAATTCGTGTCCATGAAAAACGCCGACACATAGACGTTCGTGGGGGTGGCATCACTCTCGCCATCCAAAGTGTCCCCCATCGTGAATGACCCCGCGGGAATGAACGCCATGCCGGGCGGGTTAGTGTCATATAAACGGAAAAACATGGTAGACGAGGTGTTAGTGACGGCGACGGCAATCAACGGAACTGTGTTGCTGACCGTCACCCAGTTTGGCGAGGCGAGGTTGGTAGTGCTCTGCAAAACTGAATTCGTGACCGACGCAGGCCAGAAGAGAACGCTTTGATTACCCGCCGGGGCAATGCCCAGATTAATGACTTGTGCCATTGTATGACGGGCGCCGGCAATCAATGCCAGTACGATAAGCAACGAGCGGAGGTTGGTTTTCATAATAAACTCGCGTTTTAGTTTCCTAACTTTGATGCAACCTGACTGACTGTCCCTAGTCTACGCCTCGGCCAATGGGAGTTCAACTGGAAAGCGAAATTAAGTCTACACCAGCCATAATTGGATCGTCTGTATAACGGGGAACGAGGTTTAGAGTTTACTCTTACGGATAAACTTTAGATCGCCTCCATATCGCGCCGCAGACCAGCAGCGACAGGATCGTTATCATCGCGCCGACTTCCAGGTAAGGATCGCGATAAACCAATTCCAGATGATGTGTGCCGGCGGGGACTTGCACGGCTTGAAAGGCCAGGTTCGCGCGGAGCAACGGCACGGATTTTTCATCCACTGATGCGTTCCACAAATGATAATAGCTTTGCGAAATGACAACGAGGGCGGGGGAGGACGCGTTCACATCGGCTTCAATTTTGTTCAGTGTGAAGGTGGAGTTCGTGACGACACAAACTGACAGGTTGGTTACGATGACGGTGGATTGGGTTGAGGGTGGAAGATAGACGACCTGGCGGGGATCGAAATTTTCGTCGGTGATGCGTTGGAGAGTTGTGCTGTCATCGGCAAAAATTGGTTTTTGTCCGGCGGTGATGAGCGGCAGGCAGTTGGTGCGCGCGAGCCACTCTGTCGGGTTGTTCGGTGAGGAGAGCCAGGCGGCGGAGAGGAAATCCACCAAACCGCTCCCGCAATGGCCGCCGGGGGTATAATAGAGGTAAGTCTCCAAAATATCAAAGGACGCGGGGCGCAAAGTGATCGCGCCAGTGACCTTGGGAATGCCGTCGAGGAGATTCATGTTGTACCACTCGGCGAGACGTTTGCCTGTGAAGTCGGCGTACATATCGGGTACGCGGCTGTAGAGGAGCGCCTGCTCGGCGTTGGGACTGACCATGATGCGCCCCCGGCCGAGTGGCGGCGGAGCGGATTTGCCGCTGGCCTGCCAGATTTGCGGCGCCAGGGCCGATGACGGCAGCGTCGGCGCTAGGTTGGGGCTGTGGGTGAGGGCGTCGAGGGGAAGAAGCGCGAGAACGAGAAATTGAAGGGCAAGTTGGGTTGAATTTGGTTTGGTTTTTGATAGTAGAAAAACGCCGCCCATCAGAATAATCATGAGAATGGCGCGGATGAGCGTGTTCGCGGCAGTGGCGTTCAAATCATCGAGCGCGAATGGATGCTGCCGCGCGAGGAAGAGCAGGGCGGCCATGATGAAAAGGATGAGCGCGGTGACCACGAAGAACACCCGCATTGCTTTTTGATTTTGCGCAGATTGGAGGCGTTCGATGCCATGGGCGGCCAGGAGCGGGACGAGGAACGCGGTGAGGATGGTGAATTTGACCGGGAAACGCGCGATGCCGATAAGCGGGAAGATTTCTTTGATTTGTGTATAGCCGACGCCATTCGGACCAAGGGCCATGAGCCAGCAGAAAAGAATCATGGCGGCGATCACGATGATTTTACGGTTTCGCGCGATGGCACCGGTGATGGCCAGCGCGAGGACGCCGATGCCCAGGTAGTACGATTGGAGAAAATCCTGGCCGTTCTGGAACCACGTTCCCTGCGGTGAGCGGTAACAGTGAAACAACGGAACGACGAGATTGGCCCATCCCCATGCTGGCATGGACCAACCACCACCGGCACTGCCGGAGTTGCGCTGGGAATGCGCGAGCAGATCAAAGAATGGCAACATCTGGATCATGGTGATACCCGCCGCGAGCAGGACGACTGCGGCCAGACGCAGCGCGGAAGCAGGGAATTTGGTTTCACCGGCAATAATTTCACTCAACCAAATTGCACCCAGAAACAGCCAGGTGAGCAGAGTGATTTCCGGTGTGGCGGTGAGCACTTGCATGGCGCTGGTGATCGCGGCGAGCGGCAGCCAGCGTCCGCCGTTGCGCCAGGCCTCCATGACGCAGCCGAGGATCCACGGCAACCAGGCCAGCGCAGCGATGTAATTGCCCCATTGGAGGCAGCTCAGCGTGACGCCGTTGAAAACGAAGGCGAAAGCAGCGAAAGCAGCGGCGAAGCTGCCGAGGTTCCACCGGCGCAGGAGCCAGAACATGCCGAAGCCGCCAAACCAGAGGTGCGCGAGCATGATAAAATTTTCCGACCACGGCAACGGCAGGAAGTAGCACAGCCATTGCACTGGATACCAACTACCCATCTGTGCGAGCCACGGCACACCGCAATGGCTGTAAGGATCCCAGAGGGGCAATTCGCCGCGCAGCAGGCTATCGTGATTGAACACCGCGCCGGGATAACCGAGCGCGCCGAAGTCGCGGTAGAAGAAAGTATGTGTGCCGAGGATAACTTGCGGGAACGCCGCGAACAGCGCCGCTGCCAGGAGCAAAAGAAAACTTCGTGTGGTCAACCAGCCGGTGTCGTTTGACTTTGGGTCGCTCATGGCTGACCGCCGCCTCAACCGATGAACGCGGCGTGGACGGCTTTGACGGCCTGTTCGCCTTTGGCCAGGTCGATGACCACGGAAATCTTGATCTCGCTGGTGGAAATCATGTCGATGTTCACGCCGGCCTGGGCGAGGGTCTCAAACAATTTGCCGGCCACGCCGGAATGCGATTTCATGCCGACGCCGACGATGGACAGTTTGCCGATCTTGTCCGTGGTGATGGCATCCTTGAAGCCGATCTCTTTTTTCAGGCTGTCGATGACTTTCTGCGCTTTGAGAAGATCGGGCTTGTCGGTGGTGAAGGTGAGATCGGTCGCGGGCGTGCCGCTGCCGTGGCTGATGTTTTGGACGATCATGTCCACGTTGACGGTGGCATCGCCAAGGGCTCTGAAAATCTTTGCGGCGACGCCGGGTTTATCCGGGACGCCGGTGAGGGTGATCTTGGCTTGGTTTTTATCGAGCGCGACGCCGCGGACGACGACGCCTTCCATGCTTTTGGTTTCTTCTTTCACAATGGTTCCGGGGTTGTCATTTAGGCTGGAGCGGACTTCAAAGACGACTCCAAATTTTTTGGCGAATTCGACCGAGCGGCTCTGCATCACCTTGGCGCCGAGGCTGGCGAGTTCGAGCATCTCGTCGTAGGAGATTTCCTGTAATTTTTTGGCGTTGGGGACGATGCGCGGGTCGGTGGTGTAAACGCCGTCCACGTCGGTGTAAATCTGGCACAGGTCGGCCTTGAGCGCGGCGGCGAGGGCGATGGCGGTAAGGTCGGAGCCGCCGCGGCCCAGCGTGGTGATCTGGCCCTCGGAGGTTTCGCCCTGGAACCCGGCGACGATGACGACGTTTCCCTGTTTCAGGAGGTCATGGGCTTTTTTAGGCGTGATGTTGTGGATCTTGGCCTTGGTATGGACACCGTCGGTGACGATGCCCGCCTGGGCGCCGGTGAGAGAGACGGCGGGGATGTTCAAGGCGTGCAGGGCGATGGCAGTAAGCGCGATGGTTTGCTGTTCGCCAGTGGCCAGGAGCACGTCCATTTCGCGTTCGTTCGGCAAGGGCATGATCTCTTTGGCCAGTTTGATGAGATGATCCGTGACGCCGCTCATCGCCGAGACGATGACGACGATCTGGTCGCCGCGCGAACGGTACTCAGCGACCCGCTTGGCGACATTTTTGATGCGCTCGGGATTGCCGACCGAGGTGCCGCCGTATTTTTGGACAATTAGAGCCATATAACTTCAGAAAATCGGAATAAAGACCATAGCAAAATTAGGTGATTTGAAAAGATGAATATGAAAGCCCGTAAGAGCCTGTCTGAATATTGCAAAGGGTGCTGCGGTTGGGGATTCCAGCGAGGCGCTGGAAACTGCGCCCGAGGCGGGCGCGCTTTCCGAAAACCAAATAATGGGTTCGTTTTGTGGAGCAACTTTTTGAGGAGTTATTTGTGCAAGTGGTTGAATTCAAGTTATTAGAGAATAAAAAACGGCCTAAAAAAAGTGGGTTCGTTTGGTAAAAAGGCATTCTGTAATCCACAGACCCTTTTCCCATGAAAAGATATTTCCATGAGTAAATTTGAGTAAAATAAGGGAAATCGGGAAGAATTCGCTGGTTTCGCTGATAAACGCAGATTTTTGAAGCCAAAGTCCGGAATCCCCGGTCCACTGTCCACAGCCAGAAGTACGCATAATTTTTTTTTGGCTTGATTAGACTTGATTGGTTCTTGGAACTGACACGCCAAAGTATAAGGTCCAATTCCGCCCCGAAGTATTCGGGATTCTGAATATGTCGTCGCATTCATGCAGGGTGATTTAAACATATAGGGGTGGAAGGGTAATGTTGCCCAGAAACAGAAAATAGTGGAAATTGGTTTTTATGAAAAAAATTAGGAACTCCCCCAAGGCAGATTGGCTAGTTGGAACGTGGCGATACGATGAAGCAGTCAGCCCGGTACTTTTTACAATAAAAAGGACCGTACGCGGTTTTTATATTCAAGCAGTAGATGAGAGTGACGGCGAAGAGCTTGTTGTTTCAAAAGTGAAATGGGACGGTAAAATTTTGGCTTTTGAAACACTAACTCCTTCAAATAAATGGCGCACAAGAAATTATTTGAGAGTGATAACCAGGACTAAAGCGATCCACGAACTTACATTTTGGGAGACTTGGAATAAAAAGTGAAGATCGTCAGATGCTACAAAGACTTCGTTCCTGTAAGATGGCTGCTGGTGACACCTTAAAATTACGCCACATCAACCATGCTGGTCACCTTGGAGACGGCGCCGTTGAATTGCGCTTTTACTTTGGCGACGATGGCTTCAGCGGTCAGGCCGTAGCGCGCACGCAGCACGTCCGGGGTGGAGGCGTGTTCGATGAACTGGTCGGGCCAGCCAATGCGGATGAGCGGGGTGGTGACATTTTTCTCACTGAAGAGTTCGAGCACCGCCGTGCCGTAACCGCCCATGATGGTGTGGTCCTCAATGGTGACGATCAGATCGGCGGCGCTGCCGAAGAATTCATGGGTGCCGGCGTCGAGCGGTTTGGTGAAGCGCGGATTGATGACGGCGCAGTCGAACCCTTCCGCGGCGAGTTGCGCGGCGGCTTTGCGGGCCAGGGTGTTCAGCGGGCCGAGACCGAACAGCGCGATTTTCTTTTTGCCGTTGTTCGAAAAATTTTGGACGACTTGCGCTTTGCCGATCTCGAGCAGGGCGGGTTGTTCCTTGATGGGCACTCCTTCCGCCGCGCCGCGGGGGTAACGGATAAATGTGGGGGAGTTGATTTGCGTGGCGGTGAACATCATGTCCGCAAGTTCATCTTCGTTGGCCGGGGCCATGGCGGTGACGTTGGGCAGGCAGCGCAGATAGGCGATGTCGAACAGGCCGTGATGCGTGGGACCGTCGTTCGCCGATAGGCCGGCGCGGTCCATGCAGAAAATCACCGGCAGATTTTGCAGGCACACATCGTGATGGATGCAATCGTAGGCGCGCTGGAGGAAGCTCGAGTAAATCGCCACGACCGGGTGCAGCCCCATCGTTGCCATGCCGGCGGCGAAAATGACGCCGTGCTCTTCGGCGATGCCGACGTCGTAATAGCGGTCGGGCATGGCTTTCTCAAGGTGCTTGAGGCCAGTGCCACTGGGCATGGCGGCGGTGATGCCGACGAGCGTGTTGTTCTTCTGGCAAAGTTTGACGAGGGTTTGGCCCATCACATCCTGGTACATCGGCGCAGTGCCGGGTTTGGAGGCGGGTGTCTCACCGGTTTTGGCGTCATAGGGGCCGAGGCCATGGAATTTTTCCGGCTGCTTGAGCGCAGCCTCGAAACCTTTGCCCTTTTGAGTCAGGACGTGGATGACGATCGGGTGATCGCAGGTTTTGGCAAACTCCAACGTGCTGACGAGCAAAGGCAGGTTATGACCATCGATCGGGCCGAGGTAACGCATGCCCATGTCTTCGAAGAAAACCGGGCTGCCGTAGCCACCGCGGCCATCGGCTTCCACCAGGTTGCCTGTTTGGCGCAGCCCGACGTCGGTCATGGCACCTTTGAAACCGCCCTCGGCCTTATGGGCCAATCTCAATGCGAGATCACCCTTGGGGAGGCGGCGGACAAAATTTTCAAAATCGCGCGCGAGTTTGTTGTAGCGCGGATTGGTGATGAGTTTGTTCAGGTAATTGGAGATGGCGCCGACGTTTTTGGCGATGCTCCATTCGTTGTCGTTGAGGATGCCGATGAATTTCTTCGTCGTGTGGCCGATATTGTTGAGCGCCTCGAAAGAAATGCCATTGGTCAACGCCGCGTCACCGAAAATGCAGACGACGTTTTCGTTGGTGCCCTTTTTATCGCGCGCCGCCGCCATGCCGAGGGCGGCGGAGAGGGCGGTGCCGGCGTGGCCCGCGCCATAGCAATCGTGCTCGCTCTCGGTGCGCAGGGCAAAGCCGTTCAAGCCGTCCGTCTGGCGAATGGTACGAAAACGGTCTTTGCGGCCGGTCAGGATTTTGTGGACATACACCTGGTGGCTGACGTCCCAGACAAATTTGTCCACGGGCGAATTGAAGACGTGATGCAGGGCGATGGACAGTTCCACGACGCCGAGGTTGGGGCCGAGATGACCGCCGGCTTTGGCCAGCCCGGCGATAAGTTCCTCGCGGATTTCACCGGCGAGTTCCTGGAGTTGCGGCACGGTCAATTTTTTGACGTGCTCTGGTCCATCCACCATGTCGAGATAACGGGTCATAGTTGATTATTCTTCGGACAACTCAATCGGTTTTAACTTCATGTCACCGGCGGCATTCTTTTCCAGTTGTTGGATCTTGAGTTCCGCCTCCACCAATTTTTCCTGACAAAATTTAACCAATTTGGCGCCTTCCTCGTATTTTGCCAGCAATGTTTCCAGCGGCAAATCGTCTGATTCCATCGCTTCGACGGTATTTTCCAATTTTTTCATCGCCTCCTCAAAAGACGAAGATTTCGCGGCATTTTGCGTCGCGTTTTTGGACGGATTAGGCACGGGAATAAAGGCTAAAGGAAAGGTATCCCGGCGTCCAGCTTGTTATTGTCTGGGGTATATGGATTTGCCGCAGATTAGATTCGCGCTGTCGCGCGGCTCCCGCCTTCGCTTCGCTACGGCGCGGTACGTCGCAGTCAGCGGCAGAATTTTAGGATTTGTTACCCAGGGCGGCGCGCTCGCGGACTCGCGCTTGCCCTGGGCTATTTTCTGTCACCCCTCCGGGGTTTTGATTCAGCGGCTGCGCCGGATGATTTTTTGGAAAGCAATTTCTGTGACACTGCACTAGAAACTATTTTTGCGCTTCACTAATTATCTCACCAATTTTCAAGCGTGTTTTCAATTTTTGGGCCGCCTTGACCTTACCGGCATCGCGAAGGACTTTGCCACTGGCGGCATCCGTGGTAATGGAATAGCCGCGCCCCAGCACCTGCTCCGGGCCAAGGGCATTCAATCGCCGCTCGAACTGACGTAATTGGTTGCGGCGCAGCTTCAACGTTTGCGAGGGGCGAATGCGATGCAAACGCTCCGACAAATTTTGCAGCACCACCCCAGAATGACGCGCGCGTTGTTTCAGGCAACGTGACAGGTCGCTTTGCAGTTCATCCAACCGCTGCCGCCACGTTTGGAATTTGCGGCGCGGATGCGCCCGCGCCAGGCGTTCCGTATTGTGTCCCAGCAGGAATTGTTTGTCCGCGACCCATTGGCGAAACAATTGCCGCATCCGGTCGCCACATTGCGCCAGAAACCGGCAACTGGCGAAAACGTCTTCCGTGATAATTTCCACCGCCGCGCTGGGGGTGGCCGCGCGGAAGTCGGCGACGAAATCCGAAATCGTGAAATCGATTTCATGCCCGATGGCGGAGACGACCGGAAGGGCCGATTCAAAAATGGCGCGCGCAACCACTTCCTCGTTGAACGCCCACAAATCTTCAAGCGAGCCGCCACCGCGAGTGATCAGGATAAGTTGAAGGTTATCGGTTGAAGATTGAAGGTTGTATTCATTCAGCAATCGGATGGCCCCGGCGATTTCTTTGGCCGCGCCGTCGCCCTGGACACGGCAGGGAACGAGGATGATCTCCAGCGAGGGATTGCGGCGTTTGATGACATGCAACACATCGCGGATGGCTGCGCCAGTGGGCGAAGTGACCAGGCCGATGCGCTGGGGATAACGGGGCAGGGGACGCTTACGTTCCGGCGCGAACAATCCTTCCGCGGCGAGCTTTTGTTTCAATTTTTCAAACTGCACCTGCAACGCACCAACTCCCTGCAATTCCACCGCGTGAACGATGATCTGGTATTGACCGCGCACTTCGTAGACCGTGAGGTCCCCCTGCACCAGGATCTTTTGTCCGTCCGCGATCAGTTCGCGATGCGGCACCGCTTCGTTGCGGAACAGGACACATGAGATTTGCGCATTGGCATCTTTGAGCGTGAAATAAATATGGCCGGAGGATTGAGCACGCAGGTTGGTGACCTCGCCGCCGACCCAGACCTGGCCGAGGTGCTTTTCGAGCAATTGCCGGATCTGAACGGTCAATTCGCCGACAGAAAAGACCTTGCGGGTCGCTTCCGTAGGAAACAGCTCGCCGAAATCCCATTGCGTTTTCGCCATGCAGGGAATAAGCCTGATTTTTCGGACCGAATCAATCCTGAAGCCCATTCCGATTCCAAACGATTCTAAATTCTGGCCTCAATTATAATTCACAAGACGCGAAATGAGGCGTAGAAGAGCAGCATGAAAAAATCATCGCTTGACACATTTATGACGCTGGCGTGAACTGATTAAAATCTCAGAAGCCCTATGTTTTTCTTTTTCCTGCCATTCAGGATGAATTACGAGACGCAACGGTTTCCCATCGTTACGATCACGCTCATCGGGATCAACACCTTGGTTTGGCTTGTCACCCTGATTTTTGCCATCGTCACTGGCGGTGATTCTGATGTTTGGGTGAGCCAAAATCTCTGGCTGGTTCCCGGCCAATGGCATTGGTGGATGTTCCTGACCCACATGTTCGTCCATGCCGGCATTTTCCATCTCGTAGGCAACATGATTTACCTGTTCCTCTTCGGTTGTTGCGTGGAAGACATGGTTGGCCGCCTTCGTTTTATCATAATGTATCTGGTGGGGGGACTTATCGCCGCCTTTGCGTACATTGCCTTTTCACCGGAGCATTTCGCGTCGATGACACCCATGGGTGGCGCTTCCGGCGCCATCAGCGTCTGTTTGGGGATGTATTTGCTGCTGCGCGCCGACTCCGAGATTGAATTCAAATATTTTTTTGTTTTCTTCCTGCTCTTTATCTTTTTCAGGGCCGGTGAGTTCGAGATACCGGCCTGGATCGCCATCCCTTTTTGGTTCTTGAAGGATCTGGTTGGGATGATCACCGGAATGTATTCCGCTTCCAATCATGGCGGCGTGGCTTTCGGCGCGCACGTCGGCGGACTTTTGGCGGGTTGCGCGATGGCAGGGATCCATAAATGGACGACGCGTTCGCAGAAGAAGGAGGAGGAAGTGCCGGACTCTCCATTCGAATCGCTCCGGAGGCAGATCGTGCCGGCCCTAGCCGCGGCGCAGCAACCCGAAGAAGTCCCGACGATCTATCTCGCCCAAGGCGGCCAGCAGACCGGACCCTACACCGTGTCACAAATCCAGGCCATGTTGCAGTTGGGTTCCATCGGCGAAGACGCGCTTTATTGGACGGAGGGCATGGCTGATTGGCAAAACATCAGTGAATTCAATGGATGAAATCGAAAAAGTTGGCGCTGTGCTTTGCTCTATGATTGATTAGGCCGAATGGCGATGAATCCTTACCATAAATTTGTTTCCTCATATGCCCATCTGCTGGCCGCGGGGCATTCGCTGCCGGTCGGCCGGTTGCCTATGGGCGGCGTGGCGACGCCACGACGCGAAGGGCTGGTGGCGATGATTTTTTCACCTCATCCGGACGATGAATGTCTGATGGGCGGCGTGGCTCTACGCCTGATGCGCGAATCGCACATGCGCGTCGTCAATGTCCCGATCACGCCCGGCAGCAATCCTGAACGGCGCCAACCACGCCTGCAGGAATTGAAAAAAGCGTGCGGCTGGCTTGGCTTTGAGCTGGAGGAACCCGCGCCCGGCGGCCTGGAAAAAATCAATCCTCAAACCCGCGAGAACAGTCCGGGGCATTGGTCCGGCGCGGTGAAAAGCATTGCGGCTGTTTTGGCGCGGCATCAGCCATGGGCCATTTTCTATCCGCATGAAAATGATGCGAACAGCACGCATATCGGCACGCATTTTCTTGTCAGGGACGCTCTCAGGGCGATGCCGGCGGACTTCAAGTGCCTGGCGATCGAGACTGAATTTTGGGCACCCATGGCCAACCCAAACCTGATCGTGGAATCCAGCGTGGATGATGTGGCGGACCTGGTGGCGGCGTTATCACTGCACGCCGGTGAAGTCCGGCGTAATCCGTATCACCTGCGGATGCCCGCATGGTTGCAGGACAATGTCCGGCGCGGGGCGGAATTGATCGGGGGGCAGGGAAGCGCCGCGCCCGATTTTATCTTTGCGACACTTTACCGGTTGCGCCGATGGAAGAATGGCCGCCTTGAAAATGTGTTCACGGGCGGCAAGCAGGTCAGCGCCACGCAAAACATCGGGGAAGCCTTCGCGGCTTTTGCCTGAGCGCCGGCATGGCGGCAGTTTTTATTCAAAGGTTCTAGGGTGAAGCAACGTAGTAGAAACGCTGTTGTAAATTGGTTGCGCCGCTATCGGTGAATCCAAACTGGCCGGAACCTGCGGGGGTTTCCACGGCCGGACCGAGGTTCGACCACTGGTTGAATGGCAACGCCGCATTGGTACTGGCGAAAACCGTGAACGTCATGTCTTCGAAATTGGTGAAGGCAAATTGGAACGCCGCTCTCTCATGGAATGGCGCGCCGGCCAGGACACCCGGTCCGGCGGCGTTGTACACTCCTTCCACAGGCCCAATGTCCACGTGCAGGCCGGCCAGGCGCGGGTAACCGCGTTGATCGGTGGCGAGAAAATTGGTGACGGAATCAGTTCCCGCGTCAATGGCGGGGGAACCGGGCAAGGGAGGCATGGTTTGTGTCGGTCCGCCATAGTTGCCAAGCGACGCGAGGCCGGGATCGGCATCGATTGGATTTGGGCCGGAGATGGCGCCGCTGTTATACGTTGATTGAACGATGTTTTCTCCGCCATAAGTCAGATTGGCGGAATTATAGACGTCATCACCCGAACCAGATGCTGAGACGCTATTATTTGCAACGGTAGAATTGGTCACCACTGCGATGCTGCCGATATTATAAATACCTCCGCCATCGCCCGACGCATTGGCTCCTGTAGGAGTGCCGCCCAGACCCCCGTTGGCTTGATTTCCGGATGAGGTACAATTTATTAAGACCAGGGAACCACCAGTGTCATTGTATATGCCACCGCCGGCGGCAAACCCGCCGTTTCCGCCGGGTCCCTCAGGTCCCAGAGGTCCCGGAGGAGAGCCGATACCACCCATTCCGCCTGGACCGCCCATACCGCCAACGCCACCATTTGCCTGGTTCCCGGATAAGGTGCAATTAATTAAACTCAAGGAAGCGCTGTTATAAATGCCACCGCCGGTAGTCGATCCACCCAGTCCGCCGGGTCCGCCGGGTCCACCAGTCCCGCCAGGCAGCATTATTGGAAAGAACATTCCGGGTGCACCAGGCGCGCCGATTGTGCCGGGTGTACCGATTGCACCCGTTGCAACATTTCCAGATACGGTGCAGTTATTCAGGGTCAGAGTGCCTTCATTATAAATGCCGCCGCCGACTTGCGCGGTGCTGGATGCGATGGTGCAGTTGTTGAGGATCAGGGTGCCACCATTGTAAATGCCACCGCCGTTGCCATTGATATTGTAACCGTCGATCAAATCCAAATCATTCAGCACCACGTCGTTGGTGCTGTCGGTAAAGATACTGGAAGCATTATTGCCGCTGATGGCAAGCCCGTCCGCCAGGGCCGAGGCGTCAATCACCACGTTTTGATTCAGCATGATTGGTCCTCCGGCCAGCACGATGGTCTGGCCGGAAAGCGAGCTGTTGAATGTGATGGTGTCGCCGGAATTGGCCGTTGCCACGGCATTGCGTAGCGAGCCAGAGCCCGAATCTGACGTAGTGGTGACCACGATGACAGCGGCATGGAGGTTCAACGACAGGCCAATCCAGCCCGCCAACCCCAAATAGCGACGAACGTGGCTCATAATGGTTTTTTGCTGTTAGAGGAACTAAAAAAACCGGCGCTTTCCACACCAGCGATCGTAATTTTTAAACGGAATTTGTCAAGTTTGACCTGCTATTCAGGAGCGCTGATGGCACAATCGAGAGCAACTCATTAACCACCGTTCGGCGGCGGCTCGTTGAGGACGGCCCAAAACATTCCCAGTTGCCGGATGGCATCGGTGAATTGCTCGAATCCGACCGGTTTCACGACATAGGCATTGACGCCATACTTGTAACTTTTTACCAGGTCCGCCTCTTCGCGAGACGAGGTGAGCATGACGACGGGAATCATCTTTAATTTATCATCGTTCTTCATCTGGTGCAGCACTTCCAGGCCGTCCACCTTGGGCATTTTGAGATCGAGAAAGACGACGACGGGATTGCCTTCAGAGCGCTTTTCGTGCGGACCGCGCCGGTAGAGATAATCCAGCGCTTCGCCGCCGTGGCGGGTCACGATGACTTCATTGGCGACGTTGTTTTGTTGCAATGCGGCGAGGGTGAGTTCGACGTCGTTGATATTGTCTTCAACAAGGAGGATGGGGCGCAGGTTGTTCATAATTGGTTTGGTTTTGGCAATGTGAAATAAAAAGTGGCGCCTTCGCCGATTTTTCCTTCCGCCCAGGTTTTGCCGCCGTGGCGCTGGACGATGCGGCGGACGTTGGCCAGGCCGATGCCCGTGCCTTCAAATTCTTCATTAAGGTGCAGACGCTGGAACACGCCGAAAAGTTTCCCGGCATATTGCATATCGAATCCCGCGCCGTTGTCCTTCACGGAAAATTCCAGTTCGCGCGGGCCGGCGTCGCGTCCGCGGACCGCGATCTTTGAGGGTGAACGGTCGCGGCTGTATTTGACGGCATTGGAAATCAGGTTCACCCAGACCTGCTTGAGCATGGGGCGGTCCGCATTGACTTCAGGGAGCGGCGAGATGTCCCATTCGATGTCGCGGCCCTGGAGGTCCTGGGCCATTTCAGAAATGGTTTCGGCGACCAGGCTATCCATGTTGACCTTGACGCGGCGCATCTCAGAGCGGCCCATGCGGGAAAAGATCAGCAGGTCGTCGATCAACGCGCCCATGCGCTTGGCCGCCCCCGAAATGATATCGAGATAACGCTTGCCGGAATCGCCGAGTTTATCCTGCGAGCCTTTCCGGAGCATATCCACGAACCCATCGATATGCCGGAGGGGCGCGCGCAAGTCGTGCGAGACCGAATAGGAAAACGCTTCAAGTTCCTTGTTCACGGCTTCAAGTTGGGCGGTGCGTTCCTCCACCCGTTGTTCGAGCGTGGTGTTCAATATTTGGATCTCGACGAGCATTTGGTTGAAGGCTTCGGTCAGGGCGCCGACTTCATCGTTGGTGTATTTCGTTGCGCGGACCGAAAAATCGCGTTGTCGCGAAATGCTCCTGGCCGTCTCAGCCAGGGCAAGGACCGGTTGTGAGATCTGCTTTTGCAGTCCGCGCCCCATGAAGTAGGCCAGGAGCGCGGCGCATAAGATGATGGCCAGCGCCAGCAGCCCATACGCGTGATACCGCTCGGTCAATGCCGATAGATCGGATTCGATATAGACGGTGCCCAGCGTATGACCGTTCTGGAGGATGGGCCGGAAAACGACCAGCGATGACTGCTTGAAATGGAATCCGGCGCCGGAGGGCGCGGGCGGGAAAGTGCCCGTGGCGGCATTCGTTGGAAATCGGGCAAAAATATTGCCGTCGCTGTCGTAGATACACGCGTCAATGACCCGGGGATCCGTCTTCAGTGCGGAGAGCACGTCCGAGGCGTCCGAGGCGTCCTGGAACGCCAGCGAGGCCGTGGAATTTTCCGCAATGATTTGGGAGCGGGTCATCAGTCCATCCACCATGCCCTTGTGGAGGGTGATGACCTCGTATGTCACGAACGACAGGCACGTCAGCAACAACACCGCACCGCTGGTCAGCATGATGACCGTCATCAATTTTCGGCGAATGGGCAGGTTCTGTAACATGCTATTTTTGTGTCGTGACAATGTCGGCCAGGCGCAACAATTTGGAACTGAACGTCAGTTTGGCGTCGCGCGCGGCATCGGTGTTGATCTGGAAATGGATTTTATCCTGGATGGTCACAAACCCAATGACGCCGCCATTCTCCGCAAAATTTCCGATGTCACTGACGGTCAGAACGGTTTTTCCTTTCAACCCGGCCAGGGTCCGCCCCAATTGCGGCTCTTCAGAACCGCTGATGAACAACACCTGGCAATCTTTGATGTCAGCCGGACTGCGGTAGTGCTGCACCACCAGCTGATGGCCGTTCACGCTTTCACCCTGCACGGTGGCATCCAGGAAATTGCCAAAAGGATTGTCGCCCAGGATGCCAATGACCAGCGGGGCCTGCGGGTCGGGAAAAGTATTCGACGGCCAATCGACGAATTGCGTGAAATGGAACAGAAAGACCGCCTTGAATTTGTATGCCGTGGAAACGTCCTGCGCACAGGCCTGCGGCTTGACGGCCAACAGTATTGCAACGGCCAAAAGCGCCTGCAACAACCGGTTCCGACCCAAAATTGCTCTTAAAAACGGCATGTCACCTCACCATAACCACTGCGCACAATATCTTCCGTAGTGGCGCTTGTAGGATAACCGTACTCCTGATGTTGGGCATGTAAAAGATTTTGTCCGACCACGGACACTTCGATGTGTTTGGTCACCTGCCAACCGAGGCGTGCGTCCAGTTCAAAATAGCTGGGCACGGTCTCAAGTGCCGGGCCGTTGTTGAGAGTTATCGAATCAATCCAACGCAGGGCGGTGTCGAATTGCACATTGGCCGGCAAATTCATCGAGGAACGGAAGAAAACCTGTTGTTGGGGATCGGCGGTTTCGTTGTGAGCGTCATTAATGTCCGTATGGCCGGGCTTAACATAAATATTTTCCTTCAAAAGGTCATACCCGGCGTGGAGCCGCCACCAACTAAGCATTTGATAATCACCCGCCAATTCCCCTCCATACGTTTCGCCTTTGAGATAGTTTTCAAAAACAAAAGGAAAGCCCAAAGGCGCTGGTGGTGGACTAGTTTGAGCGCTACGGATATCGTTATACAAGTTGTAAAAAATTGAGGCCGAACCCGAAACCTTTTGTCCAAGTTGCGCGCGGTACCCCGCCTCAAGGGCGATCAAGGTTTCGGAGACAAAATTGGAGTTACCAACCAATACGCTGGGACCAACAATCGCCCTTATCGGCGTAGTGATCTGCAGATCTTCGGCTTCATCCACCCGCGACGGCATGCGGACCGCGCGCGAAACCGCCACCCAGGCCATTTGGTTGGAGGTGACATCCCATTCCAGGCGTCCACTGGGTTCTTCCTCAAAGCCAGTATAATCGTTGTGCTCCACCTTCGTGCCGAAGGTCAGATGCAGGTTTTCCAGCAGCTTAACCTGGTCTTGCACAAAAAAACTGTACAGGTTTTGGTCTAGGTCCGGTGGGTTAAACGCTAGGGCGGGGGCGTTTTGATCGGTTTCATGTGTCCGGCGATAACCCATTCCCCAAACAAAATTATTGCGGGCGCCCAAATGGAGGCGGTGTTGAAAATCCAGGTCAAAGGTGTCGAGATCATCGGTCAGCGTCCCGGCGGGAGCCAGCAAGATCGGAGGCGTCGTTGCGGTCAAGTCCGCAGGGACGGGATCGGTAATATGGGTCCGGTAAAAGTAAGTCTGCAATTGCATGTCTGAGTCGTCCGAAAAGGTGTGGGTCCAGCGCCCCAAAAGATTGCCATCCGCCACATTGCCCCGTCCGCCAGAGACCACGTTTTCATGCCCGGCATTGAAGTCGCCCTGCAACGTATAAGTATTGGGTGAAAGCGGCACGTCATCGATGCGAAATCCTCCCTGGCCCATGTTCCAGGAGTCGTTGGCGTTGTTTCCGTTGGGCAGGACTTCGCTGTTGCGGTCAAAGTATTTCCCGTAGATGCGATAATAGACATTGGAAGCCAGCACGCCGCCGTAACGCGCGGCACCGAAATCACGCAATTCCGATCCGCCACCGCCATCCACTAAAAGCCCCTGAGTGTCTTGCGCGCTTTTGGTGGTGATGTTGATGACGCCGTTGACCGCGTTCGCTCCCCAAAGCGTGCCGCCCGGGCCGCTGATGACTTCAATGCGGTCAATGTCTGCGAGGATATAATCCTGTTCGCCCCAATTGACGCCAGCGAAGAGAGGCGTGTAAACGGTGCGACCATCAACGAGCACCAGCAGCTTGTTGGCCAGGGACGTGTTGAATCCCCGCGCGCTGATCGCCCAGTCATGCGAATTTTTTTGCGCGATATCCAAATTGTCCGCCAGACGCAATGCTTCAGGAATGCTTGACGCGCCAGAACGATCAATCTCGTCGCCGGTGATGACCTGGAGTGCTGCCGGAGCTTCTTTGTAAGGTTCGGGTTCCCGGGCGACGGACGTGACATCCATGTCCATCAGTTGTTCCAGGCTCAATTGTTTAAGCGCTGTGGGTGAATTGGTGTCAACATTGGCAGGGCTGGCGGTACTGGTGTCTGTTTGGGAAAAGCAAAGATTACAGGACAAGATAAAAAGGAATATGGCTGCTGGAACTCCAGCATATCGCAGCATGAGGCAAGTCTTTACGAGCGTTTTGACAAGCGTATTCATAGGTTTCCGAGACTCTGCCCCAGAACTTTTCAGCGTTGCAACTACTGAGAACTTCGCAAAACTACACACAGAGGACATGAGAAGTTGTGTCCGGTCAAACAATTTTTTCAAACCAACCTAAAACCGACCTGTCGGTTGCGATGAAAACTGCCCAATTTTTAATTTTTGGCGTGTGAGTTGCTTTTTCAGTGCCCTGATTTAGCGGGGTGGGCGAGATGGCAAGTGATTTGGGGTGTCCGCCTCGCTGGCCTGCGTGCTCTTGCAAGGTCCGCAGGCATCGCTTTGCGATGTCCGTTGTTCGATTTGTGGGGGACATCTGCGGGAACAATAAATCAGCAGTTTTTTTCCTTTGGATTTTCGCCGGTTTCGGCAGGATTTAAAAAATCAGGCGCACATGTATTAAAAAAAGGAAGCTGTGGTGGTCTTGCCCGTGTATAATGAGGTGCTACTGTTTCCAAAGCGGTGGACGAAGTCATGCAGCAGGGCATCGGACCAAGGAAAAGAGAGAATGGAAACTGAAGACGATGAAAAATACATGTATCAATACACTGGGGGGGTCAAAATCCTGAAAAACAGCCCAAGCTGGTCGTGGGCAAGAAGCCAAATAGGAAATCCCAAGTGATGTGCTTTTACCTGCGCTGGTGGTTTGCGTTCTTTGCCGCGGCTCCTTTTGCCGTTTCCGCCGCGAATTTTTACGCGGGCGTTTCGCCGACAAATGTTCCATGGCCGGGTGGCATGGTGCCTTACGAATTTACCAACACGCTGACTGCCGCGGAACAGCAAACCTACCTCAACGGCCTGCGCGAGTGGGAACTGGCAGGCAACGTCCAGTTTGTCCCCCATACCACGCAAACCAATTGGATTCTTTTTACCTACAACACCAATTTTGTGGACCATGTGACCGGCGGCAGTTATAGCCCGCAGATTATCACTGTCTCCAGCCTGAGCCGCGCGCAGGTCTGCCACGAGATGGGCCATTCCCTGGGATTCAACCACGAAAACATTCGGACCAACGCTGCCACTTACATTACCGTCCTCACCAACAACATCACCGACGAGCCGGCAAATATCATCTTTTTTACCATTGATCCCACGACGGTTTCGTATGGCAACTATGACTACGAGTCCGTGATGCATCTGGGCTGGGACTTTGCCTCCACCAATCCCGGCGTCCTCGCAACACAACAGCCCAATCCGCCTTATTTCCCCGAGTACCAGTTCCGCATGGGCAACTATTGTCTCAGCCCTGGCGATCGCGCGGCCCTGGCTTATCTCTACGGCCCCCCGGTCGTGCCGATCACCAACGTTGTCACCACTACTTCCGACGCCGGTTCCGGCAGTTTGCGTGCGGCCATCTATTATGCGACGGATCATCCGGGCTCGACCGTCCGTTTCAATATTCCCGTCAGCGATCCCGGTTATAGCAACGGCGTCTTCAACATCCACCTCACCGGCATGTTGCCGCCGCTGGTCGCCAACGGCACGATCATTGACGGCTCGACGCAGCCTAGTTTTGCGGGCCGGCCACTTATCGTCGTGGACGCTTCACAAATCATTCCTGAAACTTTTACCTCGGACACCTTCCTGATTTATTCGGCAAGCAACCAGATCAAAAACATTTCGTTCTCCGGGTATGACTGGAACGGCATGACGCTAATTTATGCCAAAGCCACCAATAATATCATCTCGGGCTGCTGGTTCGGTTTGGACGCTACCGGGACTAATGCCGCGCCGAACGCATTCCAGGGAATCCTCATCATCGCCGGCGCGAGTGGTAATATTATCGGCGGCACCAATGCGCTCCAGCGCAACGTCATTTCCGGCAACACGCAATACGGCGTTTACATCGCCGGCTCGAACACAACCGGCAACGTCGTTCTCGGCAATTACATCGGCGCCGACATTACCGGAAGCAACGCCGTTTCCAATGGCGACAGCGGCATCTTCATCGGCGGCGGCGTGAGCGGAAACATTATCGGTGGCGCCAATCCCGCCGGGCGCAACGTCATTTCCGGGAATGCGCAATACGGCGTTTACATCACCGACTCGAACACAACCGGCAACGTCGTTCTCGGCAATTACATCGGCGCCGACGTCACCGGAAGCAACGCCGTTCCCAATGGCGACAGCGGCATCTTCATCGGCGGCGGCGTGAGCGGAAACACTATCGGCAGCGCCAATCCCGCCGGGCGCAACGTTATTTCCGGCAACAGCCAGTACGGGATTTGGATTTCCAACGCCGTCAACAATGTCGTTTCGGGAAATTATCTCGGGCTGAACGCCGGCGGCGAAACCGCCCTGGGCAACCAGCTCAGCGGCATTGGCCTTTTTGGCGGCAGCCAAAACCTTATCGGCGGCGCCGTGCCCGGCGCGGGCAATGTTCTCTCGGGCAATCTCCAGTATGGCATTGATATCGCCAATCCTGTTGCGACTGGAAACTGGATCGAGGGTAATCTCATCGGCCTGGACGCCGCCGGCGTCAACGGCATCGGCAACGGTGATGGTTTTGGCGGGATCCTCCTGGACGGTGGCGCGACCAGCAACATCATTGGCGGAACGATTTTAGGCACACGCAACGTTATTTCCGGTAACAACCCTGCCGGCGTTTTCTTTGCAGGGATCGCGACCAGCGGCAATGTCGTCGAGGGAAATTACATTGGCACCGACGTTACCGGTACCAACGCCATCCCGAACAGTCTTGCCGGTGTCTACATGCCCTTTGGCACCCCGGGTAACCTCATCGGCGGCTCAACGCCAGCGGCGGGCAACGTCATTTCCGGCAATTACTATGGCGTTTATCTTGCGAATGCCAGCACCACCAGCAACTGGTTTGAGGGCAATAATGTCGGTGCAGACGCCACTGGCCTCAAACCGTTGCCCAATTACGAAGGCTTTATCATTTTTGGCGGCGCCACCAATAACGTCATTGGCCTTAAATCCGAGGGCTTTGGCCTCGGCAACCAGATTGCCTTCAATGACTGGGACGGCGTGGTTGTGGGCGATGCCAACACCGCCGGGATTTCCATCCGCGGCAATTCCGTCTTTGGCAACGGCAACCTGGGTATTGATGTCATTAACAGCGCCAATGATCTCCAGAATGCTCCCGTCATCACCAACGCGTTCGGTTACATCTACAGTACAATCATCGCCGGCACACTCAATAGCCCGCCAGGCCAGGCTTATCTCATTGATTTTTATCGCACGCCCACCGCCGGAGCGGGCCAGGGACAATATTATTTGGGGGTTGCCAGTGTGACGACCAGTGGCTCCGGCACAGTCTCTTTTTCCTATACCAATACCGCCGGAAATTATACCGGCCAATCCATCACGGCCACGGCCACGGACCCCTTCGGGGACACCAGCGATTTCAGTGCCGCCATCCTCGCCACCAACTTTCCGGCGCCCTCGGCGCAATTCGCCGGGAACTATTTGTGGAAGACCAACAGCTTTAGTTTCTCACTGCTCCTGGAAACCAATTTCCATTATCGCATCCAGATGGCAACCAACCTGGCGGGCAATCCCATCTCCTGGATGGATCTCACGAATTTTAACGCCACCAATTCATTGTTTCATTTCACGGATACCGGGGCGTCGAATACGGCCCATTTTTATCGCGTTATTTCGCCGTAATTCGGCCCGAACCGTTGGTTGCAGCTACATGGGCAAAGCGAAATAATATTGCCGACATTCAAAATATTACCGGTCGGTGCGTGGTCACGTGCCGGATGATGCAGTGGGCGAGATGCCAAAACAAGTCGAGGCAGGCCAAATCCCCAATGCAGCCGTGAGCAGCTTTTTGCTTTTGCATTTTCTCCGGTTCCGGCAGGATTTAAAAAAACAGGCGCACATGTATCAAAAAAAGAAAATCGTGGTGGTCATGCCCGCGTATAATGCGGAGCAAACTGTTTCCAAAACGGTGGACGAAGTCATGCAGCAGGGCATCGTGGACGAAATCATCCTGGTGGATGACCGCAGCCGCGATGACACTGTGGCGGTGGCGTCATCCCTGCTTGGGGTGCGCGTGCATGTGCATGAGATCAATAAAGGCTATGGTGGAAACCAAAAGACGTGTTATCGCCTCGCGTTGGAAGCGGGCGCAGACATTGTCATCATGGTCCATCCGGATTATCAGTACACCCCCAAGCTGATTCCGGCCATGGCGTCGATCGTTGCCAACGAATTGCATCCCTGTGTTTTGGGCAGCCGGATTTTGGGGGGATATTCGCTGCAGGGCGGAATGCCTGTCTGGAAATATGTCGCGAACCGTTTTTTGACGGCGGCGGAGAATCTTCTGCTGGGCGCAAAACTTTCTGAATACCACACCGGTTACCGGGCATTTTCAAAGGACGTGCTGGAGGCACTGGACCTCTCGAAAAATTCCGATGACTTCGTCTTTGACAACCAGATGCTCGCGCAAATTTTCTGGCATGGGTTCACCATCGGCGAAGTGAGCTGTCCCACGAAGTATTTCAAGGAAGCGTCATCCATCAATTTCCGCCGGAGCGTGAAATACGGTTTTGGCTGCCTGAGCGTGGGACTGAGATTCCGGCTGGCAAAAATGGGATGGCGGCGGGATGAGCTGTTTCCGCCGGTGACGAAGAAATAGCGGGGTGGCCCCGGCTATTTCAAAACGGCGGCCAGCCGTGATTTTTTGCGGTTGACCGTGGGGCGGGAAAGAGCGCCATACTTGACGGCTTTGTCAAAGGCCGAATAGAGGCCTGGCAGCAATTTGGCAGCGTCATCTTTTTTTCCGGCGACGGCGGTGGCGCGGAAATCCTTTTCCAGGCGGCGCAGGTTGGATTTGACGCGGCGATTTTGCGATTGTTTGCGGGCGCTGTTGCGCATCCGGCGTTCGGCTGATTTCGTATTGGGCATATTTATTCGTTCAAAAGGCTATGAAATTTAGACGAATGGGGAGGAATGTCAATGCCGAAACTTTTCATCGGCGCTTTACTTTTGGCGTATTTATTAGTTTCGTTATGGAGTTACTCTGAAAATGAGCAAACGCCTGCACATCCTGCACCTGGAAGACGAACCGGATTTCGCAGAACTCGTCCGCTCATTGCTTTCGCAGGACGCCCTCGAAGCTGACATAACTCATGTGGCGGACCGTTCCGCGTATGGAGAGGCACTGGCCCGGGGCGGTTTTGATCTCATTCTCTCGGATTATCATCTGCCCGGTTTTACGGGGCTGGAGGCGCTGGCGCTGGCAAAAGAGAAACATCCGCTTACGCCTTTTATTTTGATTTCCGGCACGATTGGCGAACAGGCGGCGATCGATAGCCTGAAGGCCGGCGCCATGGATTATATCCTGAAGCAACAACCGGAACGCCTGCCCTCCGCCATCCGCCGCGCCGTGCAGCAAGCTTCCGAGCGCGCGAAGCTCCGTGACGCGGAGTTGGAACTGGCGCGCCGCGAAAAATATTTCCGGACCCTCACCGAAAATTCCCTTGATGTTCTCATCATCATTGATCGCGATGGCAAATTGAAGTACGTCAGCCCATCCATTCAAAACGTTCTGGGCTATTTGCCTGAGGAACTGCAGGGCGAAGACGTGTTCGCACGTGTCCACCAGGAAGACGAATACCGCGCGCGCGAGGCGTTGCAAATGGCGCTGGACCATCCTGACAGACCGGTCAAAGTCCAGTATCGCTGCAAGACCCGGGGCGGGGATTGGCGCCGGCTGGAATTGGTGGAAAATAATTGTCTGGACGACCCCCAGATCAACGGCATTGTTGCCAGTTGCCGCGACGTTTCCGACCGCTGGCGGGCGGAAGAGGAGTTGCGTGATAGCGAACGGCAGTATCGCCTCCTGTTTCAAAGCAATCCGAATCCGATGTGGGTTTTCGACCTGGAAACCCAGGCTTTTTTGGAAGTCAACGAGGCGGCTATCCAGTATTACGGCTATTCCCGCGCGGAATTTTTGAAGATGAAGATCGGGGACATCCGGCCGCCCGAAAAGAACGGCATTCGGCGGCCTTTGCCGGTGCCGGACACCGGGCGCGGGTTGATTTGGAGGCATCGCAAAAAAAATGGCACCTTGATCGACGTGGAAGTGATTTGGTCGCCGATGGCATTCCAGGACCGTTTCGCCGCCCTCACGATGGCGGTGGATGTGACGGAACGCCGGCAGGCCGAACATCAGAGCATTGCGTTTTCCAAATTGAGCCACGGGTTGAGTTCGGCAACGACCGCCGCGGAGGCCGCGGCCATCATCTGTGACGCCTCGGAAATGCTATTTCCCTGGACGGACTTCGCGCTTGATCTCTATGACCCCTCGCGCGACGCGGTTGCCTCGCTCCTGAACATCACAACCATCGAAGGCCGGCGCGCGGAAATCCCGCCATCGCCACAGCCCCAGACGGTCAACGCGCTGATCCGTCGCGTGATCGAGAAGGGCGCGGAATTGGTGGAACCGCGCAATTCCGGTGAATACGCGGCGCCCACGATGCTGGCGCCGATCCGCAAAGGAGAGAAGGTCATCGGTTTGCTGTTGATCCAAAACCATCACGCCGGCTCCTATTCGAAAAATGACCTGGAGATGTTTCAGACGCTGGCCGATCAATGCGGCGGAGCGCTTGAACGTCTCCGCGCCGAGCAGGCCCTTCGCGAGAGCCAGCATCGTTTTCGTGACCTGTTCGAAAATTCGCCGGACGCCATCATGGTTGAGGACATGGATGGAACGGTGTTGGACGTGAATTTTGCGGCGTGTGTGCTGCATGGCATGACCCGGGACCAGTTGATCGGCAAAAATGCCATCAATGATCTGGTCCCGGCCGCGAGGCGCGAGAGCGCCCGCGAGGGTTTCCAGAAACTCGCCGCGGGAAAATTGTCCTGGGTTGAAGGCGAAAGCCAGACGGTCAATGGCCGCGCCGTGCCGGTGGAAGTGCGGGCAGGGCGGATCGAACTCAGCGGCAAGCCGGCATTGTTGTTGCACGTGCGCGACATCACCGACCGCCGGACGGCGGCCGCCGCGTTGCAGAGTTCGGAGGCCCTGTTCCGTTCCGTTTGGGAGAATTCCGTGGACGGAATGAGGCTCGTCGATGAAAACGGCACCGTCCTGGCGGTCAATGACGCCTACTGCAAGCTCGTGGGGATGGATGTGCAGTCCCTGGAGGGAAAACCGCTCACCATTGTGTATGCAACGTCAGAAAACTGGGACGACATGCTGAAGGAATTGCGTGATTTTTTTAACGCGCGCGAGCACCAGTGCAAACGGCAGCAACAACACGCCCTGCACGATGGCCGCACGGTTGTTCTGGAGATCACCGATTCCTTTATCGAAGTGGAAGGCCGCCCGCTGTTGATGTTAAGCCTGTTCCGCGATGTGACGGTCCAGAAACGATTGGAAGAACAATTGAGGCAGTCGCAAAAAATGGAAGCGATCGGCCAACTGGCCGGGGGTGTGGCGCATGATTTTAACAATATCCTGACCGTCATCCACGGTCATGCTTCTCTGCTCCTGTCGTCAGGATTGGATGATACTAACGCGCGATCAGCCCAACAGATCACCCAGGCCGCGGAGCGGGCGGCGGGATTGACCCGGCAATTGCTCACCTTCAGCCGCCGCCAATTGATCCAGCCCAAACGCCTGGATATGAACAAAATCGTCGGCAACATGACGGATATGCTTGGCAGGATTTTGGGCGAAGATGTGTCGCTCCAGTTGAACTACAGCCATTCGCCGGCAATAGTCGAAGCCGATGCGGGCATGGTGGAACAGGTGCTGTTGAACCTGGCCGTCAACGCGCGCGATGCCATGCCCCGCGGCGGACAACTCATGGTGCGCATCGCCGTTGTGGATGTGAACGAATCGCACGTGCAGCGCCATCCCGAGGCCCGCATGGGGAGATTCGTTTCCGTAAGCAAGACCGACACCGGCTGCGGCATTGCCGCGGAAAATCTCTCTCGCATTTTTGAGCCGTTTTTCACGACCAAAGAAGTGGGCAAAGGCACCGGCCTGGGGTTGGCCACGGTCTATGGGATTATCAAGCAACACCAGGGCTGGGTCGAGGTCGATAGCACGATCGGCAAGGGCAGCACGTTCCGTGTCTTTCTTCCCTTTGTGGGTTCGTCTGAGGTGGTCACGGAAAAGCCGACGACACAATTTTCGATCCGCGGCGGCAATGAAACGATCCTGTTGGTTGAGGATGAAAAGCCGGTGCGCGAACTGGTCGCCCGCATCCTGGAAAAGTACGGCTATAAGATCTTCCAGGCGGGCAATGGCGCCGAAGCGGTTGAAATGTGGAACCAAAAAAAACAGGAGATCGACCTGTTGCTTACCGATCTCATCATGCCCGGCGCGATGAATGGGCGCGAACTGGCGGAAACGCTTTGGCGGGAACAGCCCGACCTCAAAGTCATCTTTTCCAGCGGATACAGCGCGGACATCGTGGGCAAGGATTTCAAACTCCAATCGGAAGTGAACTTTTTGCAAAAACCATATCATCCACAAACGCTGGCCTTGACGGTGCGCCGTTGTCTGGATGGGAAGCCCGCCCAAAATTGATTTAGATTAATGGAAACGATCATCGCTCCCTCACTGTTGGCGGCTGACCATGCCGCTTTTGGCAGGAACGCCGTTCGCGCCTCCAAATCCGGCGCCGAATGGCTGCATTTGGACATCATGGACGGCCATTTTGTGCCGAACATCTCCTTTGGCCCGCAAGTCGTCAAAGCCATCCGCCCCTTGAGCAAATTGTTCTTCGACGTGCACTTGATGTGCAGCAAGCCGGACATCTTGCTCGAACCCTTCGCCCGGGCCGGGGCGGACGAAATGATCATCCATGTCGAGCTCGGCGACCAGGTCGAGCCGCTCATCTGGAAAATCCGGCAACTGGGAAAGAAGGTCGGCCTGGCCGTCAATCCGCCGACCCCCATCTCCTCCGTGCAGCCATTTTTGGACAAAATTGATTTGCTGTTGGTGATGACAGTCAATCCAGGCTTTGGCGGCCAGGAGTTCATCCATGAATGCCTTCCCAAGATCCAACAGGCTGAGGCCTGGCGCCGCAGCCGCGGGTTGCGTTACCGCATTAGTGTGGATGGCGGCATCAACTTTGAGACGGTCGCCGACTGTACCCGTGCCGGGGCCGACACTTTTGTGGCCGGGACAAGCCTGTTCGCGGCGCGGAGCCTCAAGGCGGCATGCGCAAAAATGCGTAGAATTGCGCATGCGAACGACCCGGCGCTTGCGGATCTGAAGGTGTGAGCCCCATCCGATGTTTCGTGTAGAAAAAATTTCTTCGTTCGACGCCCCGGAACTTCATCCCTACGCCACACTGCGTCGGCCCCTCGCTCACGAGGAGCAGGGGATTTTTGTGGCTGAGAGCGAAAAAGTGGTCAGGCGGTTGCTCGAAAGCGACCTCACCGTCGTTTCCGCTGTGTTATCGGAAAAATGGCTGGAGGAGTTACGCCCGCAGCTCGAAGCGCGGCCGGAAAATGTCATCGTTTATCTCGCGGAGAAGAAACTGTTGGAGGAACTCGTCGGCTTTTCCATGTTCCAAGGCATCCTGGCCGTCGCCAAGATCCCGCCGCCGGTCCCGCTGGATGAACTGCTCGCGCGCTTGCCCTCGCCGAAACTTCTGGTCGCTGTAGACGAGTTGGCCAACGCAGAAAATCTCGGTGCGCTCGTGCGCAATTGCGTGGCGTTTAATGCGCAGGCGTTGCTGGTTGGTGAAACCAGTAGCAGTCCATATCTGCGTCGCGCGGTGAGAAATTCGATGGGAGCGATTTTTCAACTGCCGGTAGTGGAGATCGGGGAGGAAAGAACGACCGGTAGCCGAAAATTTCTCAAAACAAAGCCCGACCAAGGCTCGTCCCGGAAAAATCTGACACTTGCGCAGACACTTTGTGATTTGCGCGGTCGCGGTATGAGGTGCATCGCCGCCCATCCGCATACGGATAAAAAAAAGCTCTCACAGGCTGATTTTACGGGCGACTGTTGCATTGTTTTCGGCAGCGAAGGCAGTGGCATTTCCCAGGCCGTGCTGGAAAGTTGCGATGAGGCCGTGGCTATTCCCATGCCGCCGACGGTGGATTCTTTGAATGTGGGCGCAGCGGCCGCGATTTTTTTGTATGAAGTCGCGAGGCAACGGGGACGGGCGTGAGTCCCTGGCCGAATGATTTTAGTTGAGAAATGGATTGCGAAGCTTAGATTCAATTAATCTGACGATTGGTGATGATGAAATTGTTTTATCAGAGATTGGCTGAAAAACTCGAGCAAAACGTAAATTTGCCTTCAGTTTTGACCAAACGCTTTGAAATGCCCCTATTGACGAAAATATATAATTCTCTTAACGATCTTCAGAGTGCTCTTTCAGTCCGTTTAGGGGTCAAGTCTCTTTCAGTCGTTACGATTATTTTCTCGTTATTATGTTGGGCTGGTTATTTCTGCCAACGCCATGTTCGAATTGAGTTTGGAGTTTGGTGCTGGTTTTGGGCGATGTTAGGGCCGATTTTCTGCCTGTTCCTATGTGGTCTTTTACTCGTTACATTTATTCGTGAAGAGAGGCGGCAAGGTTTCGTATTCTTGCTTGGTATGGCGGTTGGATTGGCAACTTTTTTCGCGTGGAGTTACATCTGTATTTATAATCCTGCGATTGTTCAGAATTCCGCAGCTTTTTGAGTCGCGATTCTTTCAATCGCAGACGACCATTCAACAATATATCAGGATCGAAAATTGAAAACGTATAGATTTTTATCGCGCCATCCGTTCGGTGAAGTCGATCGCCTTGCGGCACAGGGGGCGCCAATCCAATTCCACCTGCACCCGCGCGGACGATTTGGCGGCATACAATTGCCATGTGGCCGGTGGACGGTCGAGCCATTCCACGATGCTGCGCCCGAAATCTTCGCCGTCGAACTTTGAAAATATCACCATCGGATCATTATTGAAATAACGATGGATGCTTTCCAACGGGGTAGAGACCGTCGGCAACCCGCTGGCGATGTATTCGACGATTTTGGCCACAAAGGCGCAGTGCGTTCCGGCCGATTCTTCGTAAGGCACAACGCCAACATTCGCATCCAGGAGATGTTTTGCAACGTCCGTGTAGGGCACGAAACCGGTGGTCTCGCATTTGAACCCGGGGATATCTTTTTCCGCGCGGTTCAAAAATTTTTCCAGCGACTCGGTTTTCTTTCCGATGAAACGAAAGACAGTTCCAGGCCGTTCGCGGGTCACGAACCGGATGGCCTCGAACGCGATTTTGCCGAGGTGATGCGCGTCAAAGGAGCCGTGCATGACGACGACCTGCGGGGTTTTGGGCGGGGATTGTGGTCGAAAGGGGAACCGATCGGCGTCATAGCCATAATAAATGGGCAGGATCTTTTCGCGCGGGAAACCGCGTTTGACGAAATAATCGGCGAGCGCATCGGAGACGGCCAGCACGGCGTTGACATCATAACGCACGGGCAGAGAGATCTCGTAGCGTTTGAGAGCTTCCACGAGCGGGCGGGGCGCGTGATATCCTGGCCAGGTTTCCATGAAACCTGTCAGCAGGTCGGGGAAATTCAGGACGGCAGGAATGTGTAATTGTTTTTTTAATTTGCCGGCGGCCACGGCGGCAATGGCGTGGATGGAAAAGATGAGATCGAACTTTGTCTGTTGCGCCGCCGCCGCCACCATGCGTTGCAGGAAGAGGGGGTAAAAAAAATATTTGATGTTGCGCAGGCGCGTGTAGCGGCCCATTTCCCATTTAGTGAATTGATGCAGGTGGATGCCGAATTTTTTCTGCACGTTTTCCGGCTCGGCGATTTTGGGGCAAAAGACGTGGACTTCGTGTCCGCGGCGGACCATTTCTTCGACCAAATAAACGGCTTCGGCTGAACCACCGCCAGAAGGGGGATAAAATGGTTCATGCGTCAGGAATGCAATCCGGAGAGCAGGCACGCGGTAACGTAAAAATTTTCCAGCGCCGGTTCAATCCATTTCGGCAGGACTAAAGACTGGTGGAGCCGAGGGGATTCGAACCCCTGACCCCCACAATGCCATTGTGGTGCTCTACCAACTGAGCTACGACCCCAGTCAAACGTGGATGCAGAATAGATTCCCGCGCGTAAAAGTCAAAGCTTTTCCCCGAAGCGGCGGGACTTGAAGCGACAGGGCGGAAGTCCTTATTGCGTGGCGCAGCCGGTCCAGCCGAAGAAAAAGATGTAACCGACGACGGCGAGGATGAAGAGCAGTGGTTTGCCGGCGATCAACAAGAGGATACCCCCGGCCAACGCCAGACCCATCAGCAGGTAAACCAAAATCCCCAACGCAAATTTCATGGTCGAAATCATGGGTGAAATATAATTGGTCGGGGCAGGGAAAAGCAAGCCTTACGATCAAACCTCTTTGGTCAACCTGATGCCGAGTTGCAGCAGTTTCTTGACGTCGGCATCCGATTTGGCTTCGGCGTAAATGCGCAGGATGGGTTCTGTTCCCGAGCCGCGCAGCATGAGCCAGGAAGAATCCTGCGCCACGAATTTGACACCGTCGAAGGTCTTTACCTCTGCCAGGGGTGATTTGATTAATTTGGCCGGCGGATTCTGCTTCAGGAATTCCATGAGGGCGCCGCGTTTCTCCAGCGGGAAATGGATGTCGTTCCGGTCGTAGCGATGAGGTCCAAATTGTTTTTCCAGGCGCGCGAGGATTTTGTTCACCGAAATTTTTTCAGTGGCCAGCAATTCCAGCAACATCAATCCAGCGGCGATGCCGTCCCGTTCGGGGATATGCCCGGGGAAGCCGATGCCGCCGCTTTCCTCCGCGCCGAGCAGGACACCGCCCTTGAGCATTTCCGCGCAGATATATTTGAAGCCCACGCCGGTCTCGACCAGGGGCAGGTTGTACGCCGCGCACATCTTGTCCACCATCGAAGTCGTGGTCAGCGCTTTGACGACTCGGCCGGTCTGTTTGCGGTTGATAATATAATGGTGCAGCAGCAGGCAGATGATCTGGTGTGTGGTCAGATAATGGCCGCGGCCATCCATGCCGCCCACGCGGTCGGCATCGCCATCGGTCACGAGACAGATATCGTGAGGGTGCGAGCGCAGGAATTTCTGGCTGCGGGCATAATTTTGCACGACCGGTTCGGGATTGATGCCCCCGAACAACACGTCATGGTTTCCATTGAGCGTGGTGACTTTGCACGTGGTGCCCGCCAGCAACTGCTCAAAACAGCCCGCGCCGACGCCGAACAACGCATCATGCGCGAAGCGCAGTCTTGATTTGGCGATGAGTTTGAAATCCACGAGCTTCTTCAACGCGGCGTAATGGGCGGGACGGACGTCCTGGATGGAAATATTGTTCTTTGAATCAGGGACATTGAGTCGTGGCGGTTGTTTGTCCAGATGGCTTTCAACCACCTTGCATTCCTCCGAGCTGCTGGAACCGCCGAAATAAGATTTGAGCTTGAACCCGTTGAAGATGGGCGGATTGTGGCTGGCGGTGATCATCACTCCGCCGGCGGCGTTCAAATTTTTGACGGCATAAGAGACGGAAGGCGTGGGTGTCGGTTCCGGCGTGAGGATAACGCGAAGCCCGTTTCCAGCGAGCACGTCCGCAGTGGTCTGCGCGAAGCGGTCGGAAAAGAAACGGCGGTCATAGCCGACGATAATTTTCGGTTCGCATCCATGAACAGGAGATTGCGGGTCTTGGATTTCCGCCAGCCAGTAATCCGTGGCGGCCTGGGCGACGCGCGCGATATTGGCGAAATTAAAATCCCCGGCGATAACCGCGCGCCAGCCATCAGTTCCAAATTTGATTTGCGACACGGGCAAAGTCTGGCAGATGGATTATTATCTGCAAGTGGTTTGGACGGGTGAGGACTTGCTTGCGCGGGATGGGCGCAAAAATTGTTTTTGAGGCAATTTTTTCACTTTTTTGTCACATTTCTAATTGACCCTTTTGCAAATTTAACGTAGTTACCATAGTTCGCCATGCGAATTAGATTCAGTGCTGGCGTAACGACGAAGAACAAACGCGCAAATGCTCAACGCAAAATCATTTTTGGCCATCGATTTCGGTGCAGGCAGCCTGAAGGTTGCGGAGTTTGAAAGCAGTGATGCGGGCGGTTTGTCGTTGAAAAATTTTTCGATCAAGCCACTCGGGCTGGAAGGCTCGCAGGAGGCCACCCGCGAGAAGACCATTCTCAAGGTGCTCCAGGAAACGCTCACGGAAAAAGGGCTTAAATCCAAAAACGTCAATGTTTGTGCGCCGGGATTCCACGTCTTTTCCAAGTTCGTCAAATTGCCGCCGGTAGATGCGAACAAAGTCACCCAGATCATCCAGTACGAGGCGCAGCAGAACGTTCCTTTTCCGCTGGCGGAAGTGGTTTGGGATTACCAGATCCTCGGCTCGGCGGCCAGCGGTGAACTGGAAGTGTTGTTGGTGGCCGTCAAATCGGAGATTGTCGAAGGTCTTTTCCGCGTGGCTGCGGATGCCAAACTGAAGTTGCAATTGTGCGATGCCTCGCCGGCGGCGCTGTGCAATGCGTTTCGTTATAATTATGGCGAGTTGGAAGATTGCACGATGCTGCTGGACATCGGCGCCAAGACGAGCAACCTGCTGTTTTTTGAAAAAGGAAAAGTTTTTTCACGAAGTATCAATCTCGGCGCCAATGCTATCACCCAGGATTTCGCCAATGAATCGAAATTGAAGTTTGACGTGGCGGAGCAAATCAAGATAGCGGAGGGTTTCGTGAGCCTGGGCGGCGCGTACGAAGAGCCGGAGAATCCAAACCAGGCGGCCATCTCGAAGATCGCGCGGCAATTCATGACGAAATTGCATATCCAGGTGAACCAGACGCTGCAATTCTACCGCGGCCAACAGGGCGGGTCGGCACCGGTGCGGTTGTTCTTATCAGGCGGCGCGAGCATCATGCCTTATACGGCGCAATTCTTCGCGGAAAAACTGAATGTGCCGGTCGAGTATTTCAATCCGTTCCGCAACGTGCAGATCGACCCCTCGCTCAGCCTGGAGGAGTTGGCCAAGGTGGCGCATTCCATGGGTGAAGTGGTGGGCCTGGGCCTGCGCAACATGGCGAATTGCCCCGTGGAAATGAACCTGATGCCGGACAGCACGTTGCGCTGGCGCGCGTTCAATGAGAAGAAGCCGTATTTTTTGGCGACCTTGTTTCTTCTGGCCATGGTCGCCGGCGCGATTGGGTTTTTGTTCCAGGAATTGTCAGCGTCCAAACAAACTCAGATCGACAACCTGCAAGGGAAGGTGACGGATATCGAAAGCAAGGTGAACCAGATGAGGAGGGTTTATGCCCAGTTGCAGAGCACACAAACCCAGGTCAATCAAATCACCGCCTGGTTGAATAATCGTTATTACTGGGGTGATTTGCTGGCTTCGATGCGTGACGCGTTGATCCGCTCGGAGGTTGATATCCAGAAAAAATACGACGTGGAAAGGCCGGGAATCCAGGCTGGCGTATGGGTGGAGCAGATGTTGCCGGCTGGCGTGATGACCACGACTCCCGATCAGACTGCCAATGCCGCGGCGCCCACGACGACGGCAACGAACGCGCTTACGTTGGTCTGCCGCGCGGTGGATTTGCAGCAGATGGATCCCAATGCAAACAATGTCGAATTGATTTACGCGGTCGCAAAAGAATTGAAAGCCACTCCAATATTCGACCCCAATTCCGTGCAACCATCGGCGCAGATTTCCTCGGTGGACCCAACGACTGGCACGTTCACCTTTACCATCACTGTGGCGCCGGCAAACCCGTTGAATTTGTAATATGGGCTGGATCAAGCGCAATTTATTTTTTGTCATCGGCCTGGCCGTCGCGGTGCTGCTGCTCGGCGCCGCTGGATTTTATGATTTCCAGAGTTGGCAGGCGAATCAAGACGCGCTCAAGAAGCTGACCGAGGTCTATACTACCATCAAGCAGGACAACGATTACAAACCGGCGCCCGGCAATGGCAAGATCAACAATATCGAGATTGCCAAAGACCAAATACAACAGCTTCAAGAATGGCTCAAGCGCGCCCACGACTATTTTCAGCCGATTTTGCCGATTCCAAACCCCTCTGACGGGCAGGTGACCAGTGAAATGTTTGCGCCGGCATTGAGCCAGACGATCAGGCAATTGCAGAAGGAGGCGCAGGACGCCAGTGTTCAACTGCCGCCACAGTATTACTTCTCTTTCACGGCCCAGAGTGATAAAGCTGTTTTTGATTCCGCGAGCCTTGGTCAGATCGCCCAACAACTGGGCGAGGTAAAAGCCATTGCGGGAATTCTCTTTGGCGAGCGTATCAACGGGCTGGAAAGCATCCAACGCGTAGCAGTTTCCAAGGATGATACAGGTGGAAACCAGGCGGACTATATCACCGACCAACCGATCACAGAAAACATGGCGGTGTTGACGCCCTATGAGGTGACCTTTCGCGGGTTCAGTTCAGATATTGCGAACGTATTGACGGCTTTTGCATCGTCACCCAATGGTTTCGTTATTCAGTCGGTCAGTGTTCAACCGGCTGCGGCCACTGCGGCCACCGAGGCAATGCCGGGTAATGCCAATCCCGGCGGGGGATCGCCGGAATATAATGTTCCCACGCCAGCCGCCGCCCCGGTGACCCAGCCGAGACGTGGTGGATTGCAAACTATGTTGAATGAACAAATGTTGCGCGTGACGCTAAAAATTGAAATTGTCAAGTTGACGCCCAATTCCTGATCGCATGGATTTTATCAAAAGAAATTACGAGAAGATTATCCTGAGCATCGTGCTGCTGGGCTTGGTGGGCGTTGCCGGATTCCTTCCTGTGTTGATCGCCAATGACCAGCAACAGATGCAGGCGATGGCAGATTCGTTGATCCATCCCCCGGTCAGGGCATTGCCCGATCTGGATACCTCCAACCAGGATGCAGTCTTCTTAAAGATCAAGAACGGCAATTCATTGGATTTTTCCACAACGAACCGGTTGTTTAATCCGGTGTTGTGGCAAAAAGACAAAAACGGGAATCCGATCAAGATTGTCAAAGGCACGGAAGTAGGTCCCCGCGCCGCCATTGTCACCAAAATCACGCCTCTTTATTATCAAGTGACATTGGATTCGGTAAATACAGACGAGGTCAGCGCACGCTACGTCATTGCGGTGGAGAACCAGGCTTCTGACAACCCCGCGCAACGACGGCCGCAACATCATTATATTTCTTTGGGCGAGACCAACGCCATTTTCTCGTTAAAGACGATCCAGGGACCACCGGTAAATCCCTCGGAGTTAGACATGGTCATGAATGACACCGGCCAGAAATTCACGGTCGCGCCTGGAAATCCCTACCGCCGGGTGGACGGTTACGTGGCTGACTTGAAATACCCTCCTGAAAATGGGACGTTCAATGCGCAACGGGTTGGCGCCCAATTAAATTTTGCAGGCGACCAGTACAATATCATTGCCATAGACGAAAACGACGTGATACTCTTGGCGCAATCAAACCAGAAAAAATACATTTTGCCATATACGCCATAATGATTAAAATAAATCTGCGCACGGCGTCGATTTGCAACACTTAGAATTTAACATGACAAAAGTAGTATCTCTCTCACTCGGATTCCTTTTCCTCATGGCCACGGCCGCCACACTGCCGGCACAGCAAGTATCGCCATCCGCCGAGGCGGTCAATGAGGCGGTCTTGCGCCAGGCCAACACCATTGTTCTGCGCCAAAAGCTGGAGGACGCCCGCAATGCCCAAACCCGCGGCGATTTGCAAGGGGCGGCAAAACTTTATGAGGACGCCTACGACCTGGTGGAGAAAATCGGTTCAGGTATCGATGCCGAGACGTCCGAAACCATCGCAGGTCTGGATTCCACGCATATGGAATTGGCGCGGCTGGCGCAGCGAGCCGGGGATTATCATGAAGCCGATCAGCAGGTCACCCGTGTATTGAAGGTGGATCCGCAGAACGCCGAAGCGATTGCCTTCAAAAAGAATAATGACGATATGATCGTGGCTATGAAAGGCAAAATGCCTGATCAAGCGACTCTGGAAGAGGTTCCGGCCATTATGAATGACAAGACACAAGCCGCTACTCTGGTCCGGGATGGAAAACTCCTTTATGAATCAGGGAAGTATGACGAAGCCGAAGTCAGATTTCAGCAGGCATTGCAATTGGATCCCGATAATACGGCGGCATTCTATTACGTCAATCTGTTGAAACAAGCCGAATATTCCCGCAATCAGCAGGAAAGTTCCACCATGTTTCAGGATAAAATGGTGCAGGTGGAAAAGGCTTGGAATCCCAAAGTGGGCATTGGGTTGCCGGTCCCCAATCCCTATTTTACCAATAAGGATGTTCATACGAGCGTGGGTACCGAAGGCATATATAGCAAGCTTAATCGCATCCAAATAGATTCGGTTTCATGGGCGGACGGTTTGCCATTGAGTGAAGTGATCCGTTATCTGTCTGAACAATCCAAGATTCGGGATCCGGATAAAATCGGCATTAACTTTTTATTCAATCCCAATGTGGAAAGCAGCACGGACACTACCGGTGCGGAAGGTGGAGTGCCGGGAGCGCCTGTGCCGCTTGGCGCGAATGGCTTGCCCGAGACTGCCGGCGCTGCCCCGAGTGAAACAACGGTGGACCCGACCTCCGTCAACATCAAGCTTAGTCTCAATAATGTGAGCTTGCAGAATCTGCTGGATGCCATTGTGTTGGTTTCGGACCATCCGATAAAATATTCGGTGGAGGATTATGCGATTGTCTTTTCGGGGAAACCCAGCGGTCCCGAACCACCTACTTTGGAGATGCGTGTTTTCAACGTGGATCCGAATACCTTTTATCAGGGGCTGCAAAGTGTGAGTGCGTTTGTTTTCGGAAGCGCCAATAACAGCAGCAGTGGCAGTGGTGGCAGTGGTGGCAGTTCGGGTGGCGGCGGAGCAGGAGGGGGAGGTGGAACGGTTTTTGCCTCAGGGGGCGGTGTGAATTATATCACCATACCCAACTACATGCAGAATGTGAGCCTGGCGGCCTTGGCATTTTTCAGGTCTGTGGGCGTTGATTTGACCGCCAGGGGCAGGAGTATCGCTTTCAACGACCGGCTGGGATTGCTGTTTGTGCGAGCCACACCGGAAGAATTAGACACGATTCAACGGGTTATCCAGGCCATGAACCAGGTGGCCCCGGAAGTCCTCATCAAGTCCAGGTTCATTGAAATAACTGAAAGTGACAATACAGCTTTGGGCTTTGACTGGTACTTGGGCAATTTCATCAACGGGACGGTTGTTGCCAATGGTGGCAGCGCTCCTTCGTTAAATGTGCCGGTTTCGGCAGCCAACCCCAGCGGGTCGTTCCCGGGTAACCCGGCAAATCCCGTTACCGGGGCTGCTTCCACCTTGATCCAACAATCTGCCAGTGATCAATTGCTTACTTCAGGATTAGGTTATGTGAGTTCAGCCTCACCGCCGGCTCTGGCCACGATCACAGGTATTATGACCGATCCCAATTTTCGTGTTGTTTTGCGCGCCCTGGAACAACGCGCGGGAACTCAAACATTGGCTGAGCCGGAAGTCGTCACCACCAGCGGACGCCAAACCCAAATGCGTGCGACGGATATTCAATATATATTGACCGGTTACGGCTTCCAGTCCGGCAGCACCGGAGTTACCTCCGGCGGTGGTACACCCTAATTTATAATTTAAATTCCCATGAAAAAGAAATTCCAGATCAGTGTATGTGTCCTGGCGGTGTTGCTTTCCGCCGCGGTCTCGCGGGCACAGGTCGTCAATACCACCCCCACGCCATCCGCGGTGACGCCAACTACGCAACAATTTGAAATCGGTCCCACTTTGGATGTTGTTCCTTATGTGTTGGCCGACGGCTATACCATCAACCTGACGTTAGTCCCTGAATTGTTGCAGTTCGACCAATATGATACGCCGCCGACGGTTCCGGGCATCAACGTGGCCAACGTCGTGACGTTGCCGACGGTTCTGCCGCACTTTACTGTGCGTGAGGTCGTTACCACGGTCAATATCTGGGACAATCAAACCGTCGTTCTCGGCGGATTAATTTCCTCCACCATCAACACGGAAAATGACAAAGTGCCGTTTTTGGGAGACTTGCCGTTGTTTGGACGATTGTTTCAGAGCCAGTCGAAGTCATCGGTAAAAAAGAACCTGATGATTTTTGTGACGGCCACTATCGTTGACCCGGCGGGAAACCGCGTGCATAGCGATGATGAATTGCCATTTAATCCGACGCAGATACCGGCACAGCCCGAGAAGGAAAATCAAATGTTTCAGCCGAATCCCGCGGCGGGCTCAGCTTCGGCGCCAGCACCAACATCGACCCCCTGATTTAAGTCAAAGTTTGTGGATCGGCTGCTGATTATTGACGGACACGCTTACGCTTATCGCGCATTTTATGCGATACGCGAATTGCGGTCGTCGGCGGGAAAACCGACGAATGCCATTTACGGCTTCGTCAAGATGGTCGAAAAGATGCGGGCCACGGTGGCGCCGACGCATTTGATGGTCGTGTGGGATGGCGGATTGAGCGTCGAGCGCATGGCAGTATTGCCGGAATACAAAGCGCATCGGCCGGAAATGCCGGATGATTTGCGGCAGCAACTTGATGAAATCGTCGCTTATTTGGACGCCGCAGGTGTCGCGTCCTATCGCAGTCCGGGGATTGAGGCCGACGATTATATCGCCTGTCTGGCGTGTCAGGCGGCGGACGCGGGCATGAACGTGGTCATTGCCAGTTCGGACAAGGATTTTATGCAGTTGGTTTCGGCGCAAGTCGGATTGTTGAATCCGAACGACAAGACGGAAGCGGTTTGGACAGATGAGCAAGTGCGCGCAAAAACCGGCATAGAACCATCGCAGGTTGTGGATTGGTTAAGTTTGATGGGCGACAGTGTGGATAACATCCGCGGAGTTCCCGGGGTCGGGACGAAGACCGCGGCCGATTTGCTGAAGCAATTCGGGTCCATCGAGGAATTATATCGTCGTTTGGACGATGTGAAATCGGACAAATTGCGCGGTGCTTTGCGTGAATCGGAAGGCATCGTCCGGCGCAATCGTGAGTTGGTGCGGTTGCACCAGGTTGCCTGTGAGTTTTTGGCCGGGCATTTGAGGCCGAAGCAGGCGAATGAGGCGCGGTTGCGCGAGTTGTTTGCCCGATGGGGTTTCAAGAGAATGTTGGCGGAATTATCGCCTGAAAAACAGGCTGTTTTGATATAGAAGAAATGAAATTGCGAATTTGGAACGAGATTGTTTGCAAACTGCAAATGTTTTTGCGGTGGTTGTCGCATTTTTTTCAATTAAGTCTTGGACAAATGAATAAAGTCCACTTAGAGTGTCCAGAATCAATTTGTATGTCGTTGCAGTCGCCGTTTTCCCGCAGTGCCGCCAGCTTTTTCAGTTTGGGGATAGTCCTCGTACTTGCCGCATCGGCTTCAGCCCAGACCAATTACTATGCAACTAATGGGACGGAATACGCCATTGCTGGTTCGCTGCCCGGCGACAATGTTTTCCCCAATGCGGCGCTCAATAGCAAGGGCGGTTTCCTCGTCTGGCAGGACAATGCCGTGGATGGCAGCGGTTGGGGAATCAACGCCATGCAGGTCGATAGCACGTTATCCGGAACTCTGAGTCCATTTCGCGTCAATGTCATTGGCACCAATGACCAGGAAAATGCCCGTGTGGCATTATTGAAGGGCGGGGGGGCGGTCTTTGTCTGGCAGGGCGGTCTTGAAGGATATCAACATATTTACGCGCGGTTCCTAAGTTCCTCCAACACTTTTCTGACCACAACTGATGTTCTGGTCAGCACTTATACCAATGTCATCGGTTTTCAAGTTAACCCCGCTATAACGGTGTTGAACAACAGCAACGTTGTTGTGGTCTGGGGAAGTTATGATCAGGCCGGCCAGAACAGCATGCAGGATGTCTACGGACAGATTCTTTCTCCCAAAGGCCAGGCCATCGGAACCAACTTCTTGATCAACCAGTTTACCTCTTACAACCAGCGTAGTCCTGCGGTAGCAGGGTTGGCCGGAGGCGGCTTTGTGGTCGCCTGGGTATCCGAACAGGAGCGTGTAGTGGGAGCAGTCAATGCGAGCGTCGTATCACCCGGGCAGGAGTCATATCCAAGCGTGGATATCTACGCGCGGTTGTACAATAGCAGCGCCGTGGCAACCACGAATGAATTTCTGGTGAATACCAATTTCTTTCCCTGTGCCGATCCGCAAGTGGCTGCCGGTTCGGATGGTGGTTTCATGATTGTTTGGTGCGCTCGCGACATGACTACTTTTGCGAATGGTTGGGACATCTATGCCTCTCCGTTCAGCGCCGCAGGCGTTGGTGGTCCGGTTGCGCATGTCAATTCCTACATTAATGGTGACCAATTTGCGCCTCAAATCGCCGCGCTGGGAACGAGTTATTTGGCCGTGTGGACCAGCATGGGTGAGGACGGCTCCCGTGAGGGAGTATTTGGGCAGTTCTTAACAAGTAACGCCGCGCCTGTTGGCAATCAATTTTTGGTCAATACCACTACGGTTGGCTCCCAAATGCAGCCCGCAGTCGCGTCAGATGGAGTAGGTCAATTTTTGACTGTTTGGACATCCAGCCAGGGTTTTGCCAACAGTACCTTTAATTTTAACCTCTACGCGCAGCGCTATGTAAATGTCGCTGACGTTTTATTCCCGATGAGCGCGCCGAATGTTTGGGCGCCGTTCACGTTGAGCAACAACGTCTATCAACCACAATTGATGGTTTCGTGGCCTTCTGTGCTCGGTATTTCTATATCCAATTATGAGGTGCATGTGGATGGCGCAAGTTCGCCCATGGGCGTGACTGCCAGCAATGTCTGTTGCTGGGTCATGACAGCGGCCAACGGATTAAGCACCAATAGCACTCATTCGTTTACGGTGGATTATGTGACGACTGCGGGAGGACATTCCCCGCAATCGCCCGCAACCAGTGGAACAACTTGGAGTGGTCTGAATTGGGGTGGCATTCCGTACGAATGGATGTCGCAATATTTTGGCGGATATAATCCATCCACCGGCAAGTATACCACCACTTTCTGGCCCTCTGCTACGCGAGTGATGGCCCCCAATCTTACGCTGTTTGGCGTCTTCATGAGTGGAGGCAATCCTCTGGACCCAACGACTTGGCTGGCCAGTAGCGTTGCGAATACTTCTCAGGGAATATTCCTGAGCTGGAACACGCAACCAGGCCTGACTTATCAAGTGCAGGAGTCAACCAATTTGGGGTCATGGTTCAATTTGGGTGCGGCGAGATACGCGGCTGGCACAAACGATTCAATCAATATCGGAGCCAATTCGGCAGCTTATTTCCGTATTCAGTGCGTTAATCAATGAACATTTTGCGAACCATTAAACATTTTTGGTGGATGGCGGCGCTGATTCTCTGTGCGCCATCAGCCTGGGGCTTTGCCCTGTTGGGACCCTTGGCCAACGGCGGTGATTCTTGGCAAACCGCCGTTATAGGTTATGGTTTGGCCTATACTGAATATTCCGATTATGGCGGCGGGGAAAATCTCGGCGACATCGGCGGTCCGAAAAACATTGGTGAAGGCTACCGCCGTAACACGCCCGAGCTCTATTATGCCTACGATGCCAATTACCTGGATTATTTCGGCTCCAATGGCGTCGTGGCGGTTGACAGCGCCGCCGACATCATGAATCTGGCGATGACCAATAACAGCCTGGGTAATCTGGATGGCTACAGCTCCCAGCTCTCGGAATTTCCCATGCAGTCGCTTCACATCAATTATGAGGCGGTATCCATGGCGTTGACCGATTTGAAATCAGTGAGCCTGCATTTGATGTTGGAACAATTGGGGTTGGCGGAGCCGGAACGCTTTACATGGACTCTTGCTGAACGGATTATCGCCGGTCCTGTTTGCCCTGTAGACGCGGAATACCTCGTGGTGCAAAGAAATTTTGAACCAGTTATCACTGCTTTGGACCAGTTGCAATATTCGTCGTATGTCAATGGCACGCTCTATACGTATGACATGGTTGAGAATTGTACCGGGCCAAATCCCCTGGCCTATACCATCCCGTTTCCAGTGGGTTCAACGCCGCCAATTGATATCGATGCCCTTGCGAACACCTACACTGCGGTAGCGGCCAATACTTACGACGGAGAAGGCTTGGGCGGTTATTATTCCGGTTTGACCCGTGACGATGTGGGAGGTTTGCGTTACCTTTACACTTCAAACAATATTGTCAGGGAAACACCGGCGTTCGCCGGGACGACTGCCAGTACTGGAACCGAAGCGGCTAATTTGCTGATCACCAACATCGGCTCTTTTACAACCATTACTACCTCCAATTTGACCACCTTACTGCAGTTCGCCTTGACGAACCCCCCCGCGCTTGTTCAAAGCACCTTTGGCGTGACCATCGTTGCCAGCAATTTAATTCCGGACGTCAAAGTCACCAATTGGACGTTTACGGCCACCGTGACCTCGCCTTTGGGTGCGCAGTACGGCACGCAGATCTCCACCGTCACTTCCAATGCGGTTGTTTCCTTCGTTATTGAATATGTTGATGTCTTTGGCAACGTCATCACCAACGGCAATCTGAATTCAACGCCGGGAATCATTCAGATCTGTAGCAATACCATCACCCTTAATTATTCACCTACGACCACGGCATATTTAGCCAATACTTCCGTCACCACCTCCTCGGGTCAAAATGGAGGGCAGTTTGGCAGTGGGGGCACGCTGACAACCAATACCACGTTGACACCGTTTACTTTGAATGTGCCTTCCGGCGAATACATCACGCTTCCCAATGTACCCAATGGTTGCGGTTGGGTGTTCCAGTGTGGTTCGATCGCCAACGTCGTCGCTACCACCAATTTAATCGTTTCGGGAACCAATATTGACGGTTTTGTTGCCAGCCAAAGCATTGTAACCTTCTTTACCAATCATACCTATCAGGTTCAACCCATCATTTGTACACCCACTCCCTTTGCCACGTCGTTATACGAAGGTGTCCAGAAAATCCTCTATGTGAAAGCGGATTTTGATTCCCTGCTCGGCCAATTCTTCCAGCCGATCACAAATAACTATACGATGGTGATGATCACCAACAGCCAGGCGTCTGTCGCCAGTTTCCAACGGGTGGTCACGGCGCCGGATGTGGTGTTTAGCGCCGCTGACTTTATTGCTGCCAATACTTTTGATGGCACAGCGACGCGGGACATTACTTTTGACCAGGACAACATCGGCACGGGTTTGGCGGGTCCGGGCACTATCAACCCGAGGACGACCATTTCATTCAATAAAGTCGGAGACGCGTTCGAGAACTTATACAATCTCACATCGCTTAGCGCCGATGGTATCGATACCTTTGGATATTACCAGACTCCGGTGGTGCAATGGGCGTCCTTTGATGCATCCACCAATGATCCGGTTCTCTACCCAAACGGCACCAGCATCCAGAATCTTCAAAACCAGGTTTTGGTGCAGGTCTCGCCGGCGCCGCCTGCTTTGCCGGATGGCACAAACGGCATCCCGTACACCGCCGTTACCTTTACCGCGACTGGCGGGGCATTCTCATCGCCCTTTGCCTGGCAAGTTCTCAGTGGTTTGGGGGCATTGCCGCAGGGACTTTCTTTGTCCAGCGGCGGGGTGTTGTCCGGCACGCCGACGCAATCGGGGACATTTGATTTTACCGTGCAAATGACCGACTCTTTAGGGCGCACCGTGAGCTGGAATTATACAATTGTTATCCATTGAACCGTATGACGCATCAGAATAAGCAAACAACCAATCACGCCAGCCTGATCCCATGGCCGTGGCTGTGCGGTTTCCTGATGTTGGTGGTCATGCACTTCACCTGGGCGGCCCAGTCGCTTTACGAAAACGATGGCGTCGTTGATATCACCATACCCACCGATCTGTTTCAGCCGCCCGACGCGACCAACTTTGTGAATACCGGCTTGTTTGAAATCAGTTTTTCGGAAATTGAAAACAGCGAAACGATTGAATCCGAAGACACAATCAATTACACCAATACCGGCACCATGGTGGCTGACTGCTTGTTTGACGACGTTGATGACAACTTGAACTTGACTCCGGGCTGCGGCTTTAATTTTGATTATTATAATACACAATCAGGGTTGGAATCCATGGCGGGAAGTTTCTATAATGCGGGCTCCATTCGCGCCAATTCTGTGACAGATTTGGGCTTTTTCTCACAGGATGTCAATACGGTGGGCAAAAACACCGTCAATGCCACCAATATCATAAATCCCGGCACACTGGATGTGGGGGTGGATGGACTGATGTCATTGAGCGGACAATATATCGACCTCACCCGGGGGACGCTTAACTTGGAAATAAGTGCCACCAATAATGTTACTGGTACCGGCGCATTTGGGCTGGATACCAACGGTGACTGGAATCCAGGCACCGACCTGACAGCTACTACCGCGGAATCATCCGATCCATTTGTTATCGAATTGATAGGTACAACTCCATTTTTCAATTTCTCCTCTCCCAATAACGGCACCAATGAGATTATCCGAAGTGCATTTGTGGAAGATTTCAGCGCGCCCAGCGTTCCGTTCAAAGTTTATTTCGACAGTACCGCGAATTTTGGCGGAGGCTCTGTCACGGTTGAATGGACCGGGAGCTATATGAATTACGCCACAGGTACAGGCGTGACGAACTATTTGTACTTAAATGACAATTATCTTCAGGGGGCGGCCACCAATGTGGGGCTTGTTGGACTGCCGGGTTATCCCGCCAATTTTACTTTTACCGAAAGCTCGACTGAAACAATTCCGGGAACCCAGGCGGCTGCGGGATTTTTTAATGTTTTTCCGAATGGCGCAATCAGCAATCGTTACTCGTATGCTTTAGCCCAGTTGATTTCCGCGGACACAAATGCGGGGCCTGTAAATCCGAGCGGTGCTTTGACCAATATTCCCAGCCGGCTGCAGATCAATGCCAGCAAGGATCTGAACCTGACTTTCGCTAATATCAATCAACCCGGTTATATGTCGTTGACTGCCACCAATCAATTTGACGGCAGTGTTGGCGCCACAATTGGCGCTTCTTTTTCCGACATCAATTTTGGGGTCACCAATGGCTTCCTGACCATCAGTAATTTGTTATTGCCTGAAATCCCGGTTTGGAGCGGCAATGTCGATGCTTGGAGCACAAGATTCGTTAATACCAACTCTCTTTCCGGAACCAACGATTATCGTGTTCTAATTGCTGCCAGTTTTGGATTGCTGCCGTTCGCGCAAACTTATGTGCAGAACTTGAAACTGCATGGGACCAACCTGGTTCTGAGCGACGAGTTGAACGTGCTCACTAAAATATCCATTGATGCGCAAAACTTCACGCTCACCACCAATCCAATTGCTACCGGCGCAAATTCACCCGCCGGCGAATTGGTGTGGATAAACAAGAACATCTTATTTTCGAATTCTTTGCCCAACCTCGTTAACCTGACGAACAACGGTGTCATTTCAGCTAACAACCTTATCAGTCTGGGCCAGTACTTGCCGTTGAATTCCATCATCAATAATGGAACCATTCTCGATAACGGCACGGCGTTCTGGGTTACCAATTTCCAATGCAGCGGCACCGTCAATGCCGGCATCAACTCATTCCAGGTGAATGCATCCACCGTGAATTTGACGAATGGCTCGATCTACGCCGTCAGCAACAATATTCTTATCGTCGCAACAACAATTGATGCCAGCAATGTCGTGCTGGACGCCGGCAATGCACTGACCCTTGCGGCCACCGGTACCAATTGGGATGGCGTAGTCAACGGCACGACCGGCCTCACGAATGGAAATAACTGGTCGGTGGGGCCCAACGCGGCCTCTGGCTTCCATGGGATCTATTTGCAAAATGGATTTAATCTGACGAACAAACCTGCTTTTGGAAATCTGCTTGGCACAACGGTCACCAGCGTGGCCCCGCCCAACAAACTGATCAACAACCTGTGGGCTGCCCAGGACTATGGCGCCGTCAACACTGGTTTCACCAACAACATGGCCCTTGGCCAGTTGATTTTAATCGCGCAAACCAATGGACCGGCCTCGCAATTTTATTTCAGCGGCACGGGTGTGAGCAATGCTATGTACGTGGACCACCTGGTATTGGATGGTTACGCCAGTTATCTCTACCATTCCAGCACCAATAGCATTCCGGCGCTTGCTTTCAACACGAACCTGGTCATTTATTATGCCGATGCCACCGCTGCCGGCGTAGGCGATGTCTCATTCCTGCTCAATGGTTTCAACGGCAATCATCTCCAATGGGTGCCGACCTATACCGGTTACTTCAGCTCCACCAACATCGTTTATCCCAACGGTTCGACCAATGCTCTTAATAGTGGATTGGTAAACAGCCCGTTCCTGGATTCCAATGCCAATGGCACGCCCAACTCCAGTGATCCGACTCCGCTTTTTGTGCCAAGCCAGATGAACTTCATGAGTTACATGACGAATAATCCGGCGAATACCATGGTCATCAGTTGGGATACAATTCCATTGGCCACCAATTTCGTCTATTATTCCACCAACATGGTGAACTGGCAGCTTTTAACCAATGCGTACTTGATGACCAATCCATTTGTGACTCCGGAGCCTGCTCCGGGAACAATAACGAATTTGATGGTATTGGATCCGATAGCGCCGCCAATGCGGTGTTATCGGGTGGTGGTCTATCCGGATATTTTGAATCCGTAAGGGTGTGTAATAAAATTAGGACCGGGATGGATGTGTGTTATGGTGCTGGACCCGTTGATGTCGCCAACACGGGTCTATCAGGTAGTGGTATATCCGGACCTTTTGTTTGAAGGCCAGTAAATAAAAATAAATTTAACAGTTGTGGTGGATGTCTGCTGTGCAATGGCACGGGTAGGTCCTCCTGAAGAATTATAAGTCAGTCAGAGAAAGTCTGTGAAAACGAAGATTAAAAAATTTGTAGGCCGGAAGTTGCATGACTTCCGGGTTGACGGCTTGGTTAAGGTGCTTTTAACCATTCTGGTTGTCCTTTCCGCGAATGCCGCCACAGCGCAAGACAATTTCGCCTCGGCGCAAGTGTTGAGTGGCGATTGGGGGACTGTCTCAAACAGCAATTTCGGGGTGGTTCGAGATTCCACTGCCCCAAATATCGCGGGCTTCCGCCCCAATGCACCCCTCTGGTACCAATGGTACGCGACGAACAGTGGCGTGGTGGAGTTGGATACCGTGGGCAGCATTGGTATGACTACTAACATGGAATCTGTTACTTCATCAAATGGTGTTCAAACAGTAACTTATATGGGGCCTAATACACCCGTGACGAACGTGGTCTTTACTTTGACCACCAACCAATTCGTTTGCACCAATATAAACAATCTGGACACGGTGCTTGGTGTCTATCAGGGGTCGGGTTC
>Ga0206865_1017_pt1 | contig 55681 bp, 48 predicted proteins | sample Alteio_BWOrgCont_39_FD_152628 | JGI IMG/M metagenome (GOLD analysis project Ga0206865, IMG submission 152628) | Enriched cells from forest soil in Barre Woods Harvard Forest LTER site, Petersham, Massachusetts, United States -... | ecosystem: Environmental > Terrestrial > Soil > Temperate forest >...
CCCAGGCGCTGTAAGCATGATCACTAATTTGATACTTGCCCAGTGCGGTACAATGGCTGCCATCGGCATTACTAAAAGATGGACTGTTTTTTGACCAAACACCCGATCATGGCAACCTGCCGCAGCCGTGACTGATCAAGCCGGAAATTAAAATGTTTTTGTTATTGAAATCCCATACCATAAAGCGTTTTACGCCCGATGGCAGGCTCATATCAACCAAGATGCAATACCGGGTATTATAACCTTTTTGACGGCAAAACGATAAGGCTTCTTTCGCCCTTTGCCGGGTACGCAGTGTATCGATATGCGGAACACCCACACTGAGATTTAAAGCCAATAAAAATGCCGGTAAAAAGCTGAAAATAAATTTGGTACAACTTTTCACCGGCAGATTATGCTATGCTTTTGTTATTATCTCCTTCTGCCGAAAATGCGCATCATCGACATAAACAAATTGATAAACGTAGTATAAAGCACAAATGCTCCTATCAGCACCAATTTTTTTGATTCGGCAGTACCATACTCAATACCTGCACCAATGCGTTTCAGCATTTGCATGTAATAAGCAGTAAGCCCTATCATTAATGCTACAAACACAAAGCTGATAATGTATTGAAGCTGTTCGCTGTGCAAAAAGAAATTTATTATGCTTACCGCAAAGACGCCAAAAAATACCATGATCATTATGGAACCGAATTTTGACAGATCCATATTGGTGGTGTAGCCGGCAATCGCCATGATGCCAAAAATGGCAGCTGAACTTAGAAAAACGCCAAAAATTGACGCCCCTGTGTACATCAGCCCCAAAAAGCTTAAGCTGATACCTATTGTAGCTGCATAGGCGATAAAAATCACCAACAAGGCCGGGTACGATATCCTGTTAAAACCAAAACTGATAACAAAAGAAAAAATTACCGGCGCAAAAATCGCCACATAACCCAAACCGGTAAGCCCAACGCCAGGTTGAACCAATAGGGCCATTAGGCTATTGTTTAGAAAAAATTCAAATGCTACAAAAGCCGAAATACCCAATGCAATAAACATCCAGGCAAACACCTTAGCTAAATATTTACGGGATGATGTTTCACTGTCATCCACTTGAAATACACTTTGATAAGTGTAATCACTTTTATTACTTTCCATTTTTTATTTAAATTATTTATACAAAAATAACGTTAGATGTGAGATATTAGATGTGAGACATGAGATTTTTTACACAAAGAAGTTTTTTGTCTCAAATCTCACATCTAATATCTCGTATCTACGCTCTAACTTAACCTCCTGATCAACTGCTCTTCCACTTTTTTGAATACCTGTATGGGTTTTAATGTGCGCCAGCCCAGGTCATCAAGTACACCGCCAAAGTTGATATAGTAATCGATGTTATTGCGCTTAAACTCGTCTATCACGTGTTCCCTGAAATTGATGCCCGCTATCCAGCCGTCCTCAATATCCTGGAACCATTCTTCGTAATAACAATCATCTGATGAGTGAAAGTTCAGCACGTTTTCGCCTATCAATATAAAATGGCTAATCCCGCTATCGACCATCAGATCAATCAATTCGCGTTTCAACAGCATAATATCGTTGTTGATGGCATCGTTCCATTCGCCAATAAACTCAATAATGGTATATGAACGTTCGTAATCAACAAATAATACCTTTAGGTATAACGTATTTGAGCCGAAGGAGTCCCACTGGGGGTGCAGCAGATAGTTATATACCTGCTTATCAAACTCAAATTCATTATATTCTGTAGCATAAAATGGCGAGTATTCATCCTCCGCAGCAACATAATCATCGCGCCATTTATAATATGGTTCTATCTCGTGCATAAGCCCTTTCAAACACTTCCCTCCCGGGGGAACTTTTTAATTTTTTAAACTTGCCAATCAACCGATGTGCAAATGTGCGGATTATTTTGATCTGCAATTAAATCAATTAATTTAAATTACACTTTCGCAACTTATTAAATCTTCTTATAATTCTCCAGGGCTTTTCGTACGCTACCGTATTTTTTTAAAAGTTCAGCAGCCATACTTTCATCCAAACCCGTCTCTTTCATTACCATATAAGTGCCGCGGTCAATCAGCTTGTTGTTGGTTAATTGCATATCAACCATCTTATTGCCTTTTACCCTGCCCAGTTGGATCATAACAGATGTACTGAGCATATTTAAAACCAGTTTTTGCGCTGTTCCGGCTTTCATCCGCGTGCTCCCGGTTAAAAACTCGGGCCCGGTGATCACCTCAACCGGGTATTGGGCCTCGGCCGCGATGGGGCTGCCGGCATTGCATACAATACAACCCGTAGTAACGCCATTATCATTTGCTTTTTTTAATCCGCCGATGACGTATGGCGTGGAGCCGGAAGCAGCTACACCCACCAATACATCCTTGGCGCTAATGCGAAATTCGGACAGATCCTTCCAGGCCTGTTCGGTATCATCCTCGGCAAACTCAATGGCTTTGCGGATGGCCCTGTCGCCGCCGGCAATGATGCCAACCACCCAATCAAACGAAACACCGAACGTTGGCGGACATTCGGAAGCATCAACAATGCCTAAACGTCCGCTGGTGCCTGCACCGATATAAAACAGCCGCCCACCGTCTTTCATTTTTTTTGCCGTTATGGTGGCAAGCGCCTCAATTTGCGGCAGACTTTCGGCCACTGCCAGCGGAACGGTCTGATCTTCTTTATTAATATTCTGAAGTATCTCCATTACCGACATTTTTTCGAGGTCGTTGTAACGGGAGTCTTTTTCGGTAGTCCTATCCATCAAAAGAAAATATGTTTTAAGCGAAATTCGGTAAAAAATATTAGATGTGAGATATGAGACGTGAGATATTAGATTCGGGATGTCGAAATCGCCCGAAATCTTATCTCTATTAAAAATTTACAAATTCCTGTCTCAAATCTCACATCTCATATCTCACATCTACATAACAATCTGTAACTTTGTAATAATAAGGGTATATGAAAAGCGCTGCGGGTATAATTTTCAGGTCGATAATCTTGCTTTCTATCGGGTTTGGGCTCGGTTTATTTATTGCTTTCAATAATTTTAACCGACGCGGCAATCATGATAAAATCACACAGGTATTAGGGCTTGTAAAAAGCAACTATGTCGATTCGGTAAACGAAGACAGCATTGAAGGCGTTACCGTTAACAACCTGTTACAAAACCTCGATCCTCATTCGCTTTATTTACTACCGCAAAAGGCACAATCCATCAACGAAAGCCTGGAAGGCAGCTTTGAAGGCATTGGCCTGGAATATCAACTCTTGCGCGACACGCTGGTGATTACGCAGGTTTACACTGGCGGCCCCGCTGCCAGCGCCGGATTAATTACGGGTGATAAAGTGATCAGCATTAATCAAAAAAAATTCTCGGGCACAAAACTTACCGCCGAACGTGTTGACAGCGCCCTGAAACGGGATACGGATGCAACATTATCGCTCTCCGTTTTAACGGCTAACAAGCCCGGAATTAAAGAAATTAACATAAAACGCGGCCACGTATCGCTTAGCAGCCTTGATGCTGCTTATATGGCGGCCCCCAATGTTGGCTACATCAAAATAAGCAAGTTTGCCCTAACCACCGATGCCGATTTTAAAGCTGCCTTAACCAAATTAAAAACAGAAGGCCTTAAAAAACTGATACTTGATATTCGTGGCAATGGTGGCGGTTACCTTACTGCAGCAACTTCCATGGCCGACGAGTTTTTGAAAAAAGGCAAATTAATTGTTTACACCAAGGGTGCCCATGAAGAGCGCAGGGATTATTTTGCCACAGACTCAGGCATGTTTAAGGAAGGCAAGCTGGCGGTTTTAATTGATGAATACTCGGCTTCCGCAAGCGAGATACTTGCGGGCGCATTACAGGATCTCGATAGAGCCGTTATTGTAGGTCGCCGCTCATTTGGCAAGGGCTTGGTACAACAGCAATTTCCTTTTGGTGATGGATCGGCCGTTAACTTAACAGTGGCACGGTATTATACACCTTCGGGGCGATCAATCCAAAAATCATATAAAGACGGCGTGGTGAGCTACCACAGCGAACTGGCAAACCGGATGCGGAAAGGCGAGTTTTTCTCGGCCGAAAGCAATTTAAACGACAGTATTTTTAAAAACCGGTCGCCGTACCATACAACAGCCGGCCGCAAGGTTTTTAGCGGCGGTGGCATTATGCCTGATATTTTTGTACCGGCAGATAGTGGCCAAAACACCATGCTATTGCAGGAATTGAATGACCAGGAGATATTTACTGCCTATACCATAGATTATTTGCAGCCACTTATAAACAAATATAACACCGCCGTCGACTTTGAAAAACAATACAATGTAAACGACGATGATTTTGAAAAATTCATTTTATACGCTTCCAAAAGCATAAAAGAAATGGATTCGCAGGAGCTGATGACCTCGAAGCCAGTGATTAAAATCATGCTGAAAGCATATGCCGCCCGCTTTAAATGGGGCGATAATGCCTACTATGAAGTGATGAACAGCGACGACAATACCCTTAAGAAAGCCATTGCGGCCATTAACTGATATAGTTTGCACTTAAGGTGTTTTTTCGAAACTTCTTGCAGATTCTACAAGCCTTTCCGACTTTCGGACTAATCAACTAAATCACGGATTTACAGGGCCGCTGTGGGTAAGCGGATCAAAGGACACCACCGTACCATTATCATCGCGAAAATAGCCCAGCGGCCATGGCCAGTGCTGCGGATGCACATACCACACTTTTATGTAGCTGGCCGCCCCTCCTTCTATCGTACCATTTAAATTGGTATTATAATACCCCAGTTGTGCAACCAAAGTTGAATCCCGGATACCGATGTTGGTTGCTTCCCTTACACTATCTGTTTTAATAAAAATATTCCGTAACGCCTGTAACGATTGGTTGGGTGTGTTATCGAGCGTAATACTACCGGCAATAAATTGCTGTGCCGGCGGCGGGCCGTTAAGCGTTCCGTTATGAAACCCGAAGGTAATGTCTTCAAAAAATACAGGCAGGCCGTTCCTTACTTGCTTCGCGGTGGCTATCTGGTACAACGCAGGCAGACTGTTTTGATCAAGCGCTGTATAGGATTGGTAAGCGTAAAAAACAAAGCCATTTGTTGACAGGCTATTGTTGCTCATTAAACCAAAAACGGTTATACTGTCCTGGCTGGTAAAAAGCGGTATCCGTGCGGAACTTCCGGTATTGGTTACCGCCGACTCGTTCAAAAATATTTTCCCGTTGGCGGCGGGGGTAACCTGTTTTCCTTTTTTACATCCGGCCAGTATGATTAACGCAATCAAGGGGTAGGTAAGTTTTTTCATGCTGCTAAGTTTTATTCCATTACGAAGCTTTTTATTAAAATGCAACACCATAAAATAAAATGTACAAATGAAAAAAGACCCACTAACCTATTTTTGCCTGAACCAAACCTGCACCGGCGCTCCGTTAAAATCGAAGTTTTCTCTCAGTTTATTTTCAATAAAGCGGTAATAAGGCTCCTTAACATACTGCGGCAAATTGCAGAAGAATGCAAACATCGGCGATGTGCCCGCAATCTGCGTAATGTATTTAATTTTTACGTATTTACCTTTTATGGATGGTGGCGGATAGTTCTCGATTATCGGCAGCATCACCTCGTTCAGTTTTGAGGTTGGTATTTTACGGATTTTGTTTTGATAAACCAGGTTAGCCGCGTCAATTACCTTTAACACCCTTTGCTTTTCGGTTACCGAGGTAAAAACGATAGGTACATCTGTAAAAGGCGCAATTTTTGCCCGGATCTGCTCTTCAAAAACCTTAACGGTTTTGTTGTTTTTTTCGATAAGGTCCCACTTGTTTACTACTATGACAACACCTTTTTTATTCTTTTCGGCGAGGTGAAATATATTGATATCCTGCGACTCAATCCCTTCCACTGCATCAATCATCAGGATAACCACATCGGCTTCTTCAAGCGCTTTAATGGTCCGCATTACCGAATAAAACTCAATATTCTCCTTAACCTTGGTTTTTTTACGCAACCCGGCGGTGTCAATCAGCATAAAGTTATGCCCGTACTGGTTGTAATGAATATGGATCGAATCGCGTGTGGTGCCTGCAATCGGCGTAACAATATTGCGTTCCTTCCCGATCAACGCATTAATGATGGATGATTTCCCCACATTCGGGCGGCCTACAATAGCATATTTTGGCAGGGTATTTTCTTCGAGCTCAACATCTTCAAAATGTGTTATCACCTCGTCGAGCAACTCACCTGTTCCGGAGCCTGTCATCGACGAAATGTTATACAATTCGCCAAGCCCCAGGCTGTAAAACACCATCGAATCGGCCAGCAGCGATGTATTATCCATTTTATTAACCACCACAAATACCGGCTTTTTGCCTTTGCGCAGCAAACTGGCAATTTCATCGTCCAGGTCCGTTATACCGGTGGTAACATCAACCATAAACAAAATAACGGTAGCTTCTTCAATAGCGATGATCACCTGTTCGCGGATAGCCGCTTCAAAAAGGTCTTCGGAATTGGCCACATAGCCGCCGGTATCAATAACGGTGAATGTACGTCCCACCCACTCGGATACGCCATAATGCCTGTCGCGGGTTACGCCGCTCTGGTCGTCAACAATGGCCTTGCGGCTCTCGGTTAAGCGGTTATATAAAGTTGATTTGCCTACGTTAGGGCGCCCTACAATGGCTACTATGTTACTCATGTTTTTTTAGATATGAGATGTGAGATAGGAGATGTGAGACAGGAAGTTGATTGTCTCGCATCTTTTTAAAACGCATCTAAATTTATTATATCGGAGGTGTAACGATAGATAAATGAGTAAAGTTTATCTCAAATCTCAAATCTCACATCTCAAATCTCTTTATTCGTACCCAAACTGCTTCAGGTAATTTTTTTTGCTGCGCCAGTCGGGTATTACTTTTACAAACATTTCCAGGAAAATCTTTTTCTGGAAGAATTCCTCCATATCCTTGCGGGCGTTTGTTCCTACGGCTTTCAGCATTTCGCCGCCTTTGCCTATCAGTATATTTTTCTGCGAATCGCGCTCCACAATAATTTCGGCGCTGATGCGGTGTAGTTTTTCGCCTTCAACAAATGCTGTTATAATTACCTCGGTGCTGTACGGTATTTCCTTTTTGTACTGTTTAAACACCTGCGCCCTGATCATTTCCGATGCAAAAAACCGGTCGTTCCTGTCGGTAAGTGCATCTTTTTCGTAATATGGCGGATGTTCAGGTAAATTCTCGATCACAAAATTCATTACCGAGAGCACGTTATAATCTTTTAGTGCCGAGATGGCGAATATTGCTTTTGGGTTCAGCTTTTCCTGCCAGTATTCAATTTTAGCTTTAACGGTTTCTTCGTCGGATTGATCAACCTTATTTACTAAAATAGCCAAAGGTGCCTGCGAACCTTCCAATTTCTTTAAAACATCACCCTCATCATATTCCTCGTAAATGTCTGTCACCAGCAAAATCAGGTCGGCGTCAACAATGGAGCCATCTACCTGGTGCATCATACTTTCGTGCAGGGCATAGTGCGGTTTGATGATCCCGGGTGTGTCCGAAAACACGATCTGGTAATCTTCATCATTAACAATACCCAAAATACGGTGGCGTGTAGTTTGCGCTTTTGGGGTAATGATAGACATTTTTTCGCCCACGAGCGCATTCATCAGGGTTGATTTGCCTGCATTAGGCTTACCAATTATACTTACAAAACCCGCCCTGTGTGCCATAAAAACAATTATAAAAATAAATAAAATTTAATTTGGACTGCAAAGAAACGAATTATATCTTTGCAGTCCAATTAAAAGTAGGATTACACCGATTTAATTGGGGATTCCACAGATAAAAACAAATCGGTGAAATCAAAAATAATCGGTGAAATCAAACAATAGAGTGCGGGATGGAGCAGTTGGTAGCTCGTCGGGCTCATAACCCGAAGGTCGTAGGTTCGAGTCCTGCTCCCGCTACCCAAGGCCTTTAGTGAAAACTAAAGGCTTTTTTTATCCTCCTGAGTATCCGGGAGGCCGGCGCCGGGACGAGCCATTAATAAAACCCCTTTTCGCCGTAATGAAGCGAATCGTAAAAACAAACATAGTGCGGGATGGAGCAGTTGGTAGCTCGTCGGGCTCATAACCCGAAGGTCATAGGTTCGAGTCCTGTTCCCGCTACCTGAAGCCTCTGATTTTCATCAGAGGCTTTTTTTATGCAATTCAGTCCGTATCTTGAGGGCGAAAAAACATAGCAAAATATGCACCAGCCATATAGAGAAAGACTGAAACACAGTGCTGACTTCCGTGTAAAATATAAATTCAGAAGTAAAGAAGATGGTGGGCGGAATAACTTACCATTCCAGGGATTGAGATGTGATTTTTCTTACGATGGTGAAGATAAGATATATATTATTTGGCCAGAATTTGAGGATGGTGCTGGTAACGTAATTCTTGAAAATGATAGTACGGTTCCTGAAGAAGGTACAGCGTCAATGTGGGTGGTAATCCCAGAACGAAGAGAAATGCACAAAAACAAAATCAGGATCGGAACCAAATGCTTTTTTTGGGAAGGTAAAATAACAGCCGACTGTGAAGTAATAGAAATACTTGATCTCTTTAAAAATCCAACGAGGTAAATATCGCGACGCAATCTATACTTTGCCGGGTTCATATCCGCCTCAAGGCGGACATAGGTTCGTCTCTATAGCTATCGGGACTTGTTCCCGCTACCTTTTAAAAAGTCAAAAGTCTTTAGCCGTGAGTCTAAAGACTTTTTTCGTTTGGGACTGTTGCCCCTACCCTCGTATTTGTCAACTTTTTCAAAGCCGGCAAATCAATGTTTGTTATAAATGTTATCTTTGAGATAGCCGCTTTACTTTTGGCACAAAATGAATTTACCCGCATTAATAAACAAATACAAAAGCCTGGGCATCGATGATGTTATTGATCATGAAAAATTTAACCTGATCTCTATCGTTCATCATTCTACTAAAATCGAGGGTTCAACGCTGACCGAGGTGGAGGCACAGGTATTGATAAACGAAGGACTAACGCCAAAAGGCAAGCCTATGCACGATAGTTTAATGGTTACCGACCATTATGCCGCGCTATTGTTTATCTTAAAGGTTGCCGGAGAAAAACGGGATATTACAGTAAACTTTATAAAAGAGATAAATGCCCTGGTTTTAAAAAGTACGGGAAAAACATACAACACTGTATTTGGCACTATCGATTCAGCTTCAGGGGCGTTCAGAAAAGGGAACGTTTCGGCAGGTGCAACTTATTTCCCCAATTATGATAAAGTTGAGAAACTTACGACCGAACTGGTGAATAAAGTTAACGACTCGTTGAAACAAACAAAATCTATGACCGAACAATTAAACCTCTCTTTCGATGCCCATTTTAATTTGGTGAGCATCCACCCCTTTTATGACGGCAATGGCCGCACATCAAGGTTATTGATGAATTATATACAGGCTTATTATCACTTGCCGCCTGCAATTGTTCACAGTGATGCTAAAGCAGAATATATACAGGCATTAATGGATACGCGGGAAAAAGATGATATTCAAATTTTCAGGAATTTTATGGCTGCCGAATATGCCGCCCTGCTTGAAAATGAAATTAAGAAATTTGAAGAAATGGAAAAGCCCAAAAAGGGCAAGGGGTTTAATTTGATGTTTTAGGAGGGATCGCAGAAATGGACGTAGGTTAGACCCCTGCTCCGCCTACAAGTCAAAAGCGTAAAGTCGAAAGATTTGAGGTTTTTTGCGTTTCAAATCTATATTTTGTTCCGATATGGAAAATGTTTATTTACTTTGGTTTATTTGCCGTGATCCGAAATTGAATGATGAAGATGGGTTGCTGATCGGCGTTTACAGTTCGATGGAGAAAGCGGAAGACGCGAAGGTGAGACTAGGTCAGGAGAATGGTTTTAGAGATGACCCTTCCGGATTTGAAATTTGTCCCTATAAAATTGATGAGGACAATTGGACAAAAGGATTCTCTATTTCTTAAATTTGGCATTCGGCCGCCTCAAGGCAAACGTAGGTTCGTCCCAATAGCTATCGGCACCTGTTCCCGCTACCTTTTTAAGTTAAAAGCCTCAAATCGAAAAGATTTGAGGCTTTTTGCGTTTAACTATTTTCCTTTTTCGCAGATTGCAAATCTGCTTGCGTTTTAATCCGGGATGGAACATCCGGACTAACAGTAGGAAAGTCGCTGTCGATTGTAAAAGGGCTATAATACATACTGTTTATTTTTTGCTTTTGGAATAAGCCAATAAAAAGTTGCTGCCACCTGCTTTAAAATGTCGTACCAATAACGCGCATAAAATGGCCACCAGGCATAACCCCAGCATTAAATCCAATCCACTTTTAAAGCTCCCGCTTACCTTTCGCAGGGTACCCAGCACAATCATTCCGGTGCTGCCGGCCAGTTCGTCAATCATGGTTACTATGCCTAAAACTGACCCGTAGCGCTTGCCGGAATAAATAGAGGCAACCCATACCTGTATAAGCGTGAATGCCCCGCCAAAACCAAATCCGGCAATTAAGATAAAGGCATTTAACAACCAAATACCGGCACTTAAAGCGGTAAGCATAAAAAAACCGACAGCCATGATGGAAATAGCCAGCACCAGGATATATTCTTTTGTGATTCTATCGCTCAGGTAGCCAAAGAACAATTTCCCGGCTATGGCCGTGATGGAAAAATACTCCAGCAATTTGGCCGCCGTGGCGGGAGTTTGCCCCAAATCTTTCATAACAAACCCGTGATTTTGAAGGTATCCTTTTATGCAGAACCATAATATGCCGGTTACTATAAGTACCAGGTAAAACGTATAGGAGCGCAAAGCATCGCGGAGGGACAAGTCGGGTTTAACAGATGGTGTATTGGGCCTATCGGGAAAATGGACCCCATCGGCAACAGTGCCAATTACGGCCGGTTCCGCTTTGATTAGCAGTATCGGAGGCAGAAGCAATATTGCAGATGCAATGCCCAAATACATACAGGCTTTTTGCCAATCGGAGCCCGCCATTACCGCAATTCGGGGAAAAATGATGCCACCCAGGCTAGAGCCCAATATCACAATGCCGGTAGCCAATCCTTTGTATTGATGGAACCATTTATTAACCAGGTACATAAATGAAATAATACCGGCAAGCGACATACAAATGCCATATAAAATATAAAACACGCACAGCACGGTATAACTGGTGATATAGGCCTGCAAAAATATTAAACCAGTAGCCCCGAAAGCGCCAATTGCAATAACCGTACGCGGGTTCCACCTGTCCAGCAGCCGGCCAACAAAAGGCGAAGCAATGGCAATGGTTAAAAAAAGGAGTGTAGGCAGGAACGCTGCGCTCTGCGGATCGAGGCCAAAGGATTTAATTTGCAAGGGCCGCATTACCGTTAAGGCATAAGCACCCACACCGTTGGTGGTAGCATACATCAGCGTTAAGCCCGCAAGCATGAACCAGCCGTAGAAGATATTTTTCATGTGAGCTAAAAAACTTTAATGGGATTTGTTTCCGAAGATACAAATAGGGCAATCAATTACGTGTGTTAAAATAATTATTGCCTGTTGTTATGCGCCCCCGAATCGGCTCAAATCTGGAGATTTTGGCTGTTGCATTTATCTATTAGAAGCTCTGAATCGAGCGTTTTGAGGCGTTTTTTTTATTCCAATCCACCGGCATAGTGAGTCATGCTTCCGCTACAAAGGAAAAAGTCAAAAGCCTTGAGGCTTTTTCGTTTGGAATAGTTGGCAGCTCGCCGGCTCATATCTGCCGGGCATCATTCCTATCTCCACAGCTACTCCAACAACGTCAACCGTTCTTAAAGCTTATGCCCTGGGGTGTCATTCATATTTTGAATTGTTTTATTACCTTAGTTGCATATAACCAAACTTATCAATTATGAACTTGCCTACACCTCCATTTTTTGCTGTACAGAAGCAGGTAGAAAAGGGCGAAACCACGCTGGTTGCCGTCCAATATGAGCTTGACCAAAATGATCTCGATCCTAATAACAACTTAACACTTTATGTAGATACGCTTACCGTACCTGCAAAAACGTTTAGGCTACCGGGGAAAAACATTACTATTTATTCAAGGAATATTATTGCTGCCCCGGGGGCCGAATTATATACAACAGCTGTGAATGATGCCAAACCTCTGCCGCCGCCCAATCCTCCAAAAGCCCCTAACGGGGCCGCGCGCGGGGAACCTGGTCAGCACGGTTTTGATGGGAGCAGTACCGATAAAACGGTAGCCGCGCAGGGCATGGCTGCGGGTAATATTACGATAAATGCCGGTAGCATAACAGGTAAAATATATTTAAGCGCTATGGGTGGGCAGGGGCAGCAGGGCCAAAACGGCCAGGATGGCGGCGACGGCATGCAGGGACGGGACGGCATTGATGCCAATGTAGGTATAGCGCCCAGAACGTTCCCTACTTCGGGCGAAAGAGGTGCAAATGGCGGCAATGGTGGCAGGGCAGGCAGATCTGGCAACGGTGGGGACGGTGGCGCCGTTTCTGTTATGCTTACAACATCCCTGCGCCCCAATGCAGTAAATTACAGGAACGATGGGGGTTTGGCCGGCAGCCCGGCCAAACCGGGGCAAGGTGGCCGGGGTGGTGCGCCCGGACTGGGGGGCCGCCAGGGCATACAAAGGAAGGGGCTGCCTGTGAATGGCGGGCTGGGCAGCAGGTTATTAAATTGGTCTGTGGGAACCGGTTCGACCGGCGCAACCGGGGCAGCGCCAGAACCAGCCTTAGCGGGTGCTGCCGGCCTTACCCAAATTTTGGGTGAGGTGAACCCTGCCGGTATGCTTAGCCTTAACACCAGCATGCTTGCCATGCTTACGCTCACTATGCGTTTTGCGGAGATTGAATACATTTCCGGCAATCTCACTAAAGCTATTGAATATTATAAATGGGTTGCCGGCCTTACATCCGGTGTTACTACAGCCAGCGGTTTGCAGGCCGAATTTGCTGCACTGAACAGGCAGAGCGGTGCTTTGCTCAACCAGCTAAGCCAGGGCCTCGACTTTTTTGCCAACCCTATGAGCTATGTACCTATAGTGGCCCTTGACCATTACCAGGCAGCGCTTGACGGCATGTTGCAGACGGGTGCCAATATCGAAGCTGTATTTAACGCTTATACAGCCTTTGAGCACCCGCAGAAAATAGGATTCGCAAGAATGGGCGAAGCAATAGCGCAGTCTAAAGAGGCTATAAAAGCTTACCAGCGTATACAGGCCAATGTGAAAGCACAGATAGATAGCCTGCCCGCTGTTATCAACCGGCTTGGCGAGTCGCTTACTGCACAACACGAAGTGCTGATGAATGCCAATGTTAAATTTAAGGATGCCGTAACAGCCCTGGGGGTATGTACCTTTCCTATGGTACTGTCGGTCATGCGAACGGTGGTAAATGTAGGCAAAAACGTATTTGCAGCATGGAAAAACCCATCTATCGGCTCATTGACAACTTCCGTTACCGACCTTGTAAGGCTGGGCATAAGTATTGAGAATGGTAGTATCGTAAAAAATCCCCTGGCCATACCCGGCAATCCCGATGACGTGGCAAAAGCCTGGCGATCCATTAACCCAAGCGGTGTTGGTGATGTGGCAGACGATAAAAAACTTATTGTGCTGCGCGATGAATTTGACAAAACCTTAGAGCCGTATCTTTCGTTGCCGGAGGCACAGGAATACCAGGCACAAATGCATGATTTTATAGGCATAGCGCAGGCGCGCAATGCCAAGCTGCTTGAATATACAAATGCCATTATACAATACGCATCAATAATTGGGGTAATAGCTCAAAAAGAGGAAGAGGTAAAACGCATAGAGGGGCAGATAGCAAGAGAAAATGTGCCAGGGCTTATCGCTTACCGCAACTTCATATTCAATCTCTACCAGGATTTCAGAAGCTTTGTGCTCAAATACCTGTACCAGGAAAACCGCGCTTATATATACTGGAGCCAGCGCGAGCGCGAATTTACCCCCAAAGACACCTCTTTTTTAGGCCTGTCGGTACTGCATTCAGAGTTAAAGGGGGAAATTATTGATCATATAAACAGGTTTAGCAATCCCAACCAGCTGCTAACCGACCAGAACATAGAACTGAACGCAACCCGCAGGGAAAAACAGTTTGCCGACTTCAAATCCACCCGCAGGCTTACCTTCAACATAAATACCGCAGAAGACTTTTTCCTGGGCTGGTTTCATGTGATGCTGACCAACTTCAGGATACGCCTGAAAGGTAAGGGGCTGGAAGAGAGCGGCAGGTATTATATACAACTGATCCACCATGGCAGTGTATTTGTTGTGGACGCCAACGACCAACTGAATGAGTATACGCACAGCCAGGTACTTTCTGTTTACCAGTACCGGATAGATAATGGCAAGCCGGTTACCATGGCAGGCGGTTCGCTGGGCGGCGATAATACGGGCGGCAACTCGCGCCGTATAGCGCTAAGTCCGTATGCCACATTTACCATTGCAATACCTGAACGCTTTAATCCGGGTGTTAACCTCAATGGCCTAGAGAGTATCGAAATAAACTTTTCAGGCTTTGCACAGCCGGTTGGGAAAATGAGCAGGAGGTTGCTACCGGCTAGCTAAAAATTTTGATTTGAGCTATCGCGTCTGCGCACGTGTTCTTAACCTGCAACGCTTATGCCGAACAACCACCTTTGCGAAGAACACCAACGTCGGCGGAGAAAGTTGCACTATTTTTTTAATGGATAGAAAATGTAAAAGTTAGACTTTTCACGCGTTCCCCCTACCCTTTTCTAAGTCAAAAGTCTTTATTGTAAGTCTACAGACTTTTTTCGTTTTGGGGGATGGTTACCCATTCGCCGAGCTAATATCCGCCTCGGGCGAACGCTGCTCAAGTCCTATTCCCCCGATCTTTTAAGAAGGCAAAAGTCGTTAGTTTAAAGATTTTTTCGTTTAAGGCAACAAGACAGCCCCCTTCCGCTGTGTTGTCTAAAACCGTTATTCAAACAGTTATTCGAAACTTTGCAGCATAATTGTCGTATAACGGTGCGAATGAAAAAATTACTTGTGATGGTTTGGCTGGTGCTTCTTTGCACGGCTGTTGGGGCCTTGTTTTGGTATAATGAATTGCGGTACCATTTACCTACGCCGGTACCACCAAATTACCGGCCGGTAAATACAGGCGTCCGGATTAAATTGGACGCGCAACTTAACGCATACCGGGGCAAACCGGTTTTCCTTCATTTCTTCAACCCGGATTGCCCTTGTTCGCGGTTTAACATTTCCAGTTTCAAATCATTGGTTGAGCAGTATGGCAGGCGGGTGAATTTTGTTGTTGTTGTGATGAATAACCACTATTACACCGCCAGGCAGATACAAGATAAATTTGACCTCAAAATACCTGTGTTGTTTGACGCATCCCTGGCCACGGCCTGCGGGGTTTATTCAACACCCCAGGTCGCGCTGCTTGATGCAGAGCATAAACTATATTACCGTGGAAATTATAATAGAAGCCGATACTGTACAGACGAAAAGACCAGCTACGCCAAAATGGCGATAGCCGGATTGCTTAATGATCACACCAGGTTGTCCTTTGACCGACTGGCCTTAACGGCCTACGGGTGCAGCCTGCCCAATTGTTCCAGATAACGGCACTATTCATGAATCCACTGCAACTATCCAGCCACCGGAATCTTGCGTTCCAATACCAGGTACAAGACCGATCCGACCGTTTAATGAATTATTTTTTGCCGGCTCACTTCCTGCTCGGATTGGCATTGGCCTGTTATTATGATACCTGGCTTATAGCCATCGGCGTTGGCGGGCTTTCGTTAATCGCGTACTATTCGGTAAAAATAGCGTTGCCGGACTCGTCATTGTATCAGTACGTTTTGAGCGCAGTACTCGGCGTTTTTATGGCCCAGTTTATTTACCAGATGCATGGGCTGTTCGAAATGCATTTTTTTGCGTTTATCGGCAGCGCCCTGCTCATTACTTATCAAAAATGGAAGCTGCAGATACCTTTAACCATTGTTGTGGTTGTTCACCATGCAACACTGGGCTACCTGCAGGATATAGGGTATTCGCAGGTTTATTTTACACAGCTTGACCATTTTCCGTTGCAGACCTTTATTATTCATGGGGCGCTGGCCGCAACTGTATTTTTCATCTGCGGCCTGTGGGCTTACCAGCTGAAAAAATATAACGAGCAGCATACGCTGCAAACCATCGAACTTGGGGAGTTACAGCAGGAAGCCCGCTTGTCGGTTGAACGAAAAAAGAGCGCTGAAGCCCTGGAAGAAAGAAATATCATACTGGAAAGTATCACCGATGCTTTTTTTGCAGTAGATCATCATTGGGTGGTTACTTATTGGAACAGTATGGCCGAAAAAGTCTTATGCACGTCCAGGAATGACATATTGCATCACCGGATTTGGGACGTATTTTCGGATTCGGTCGGTTCCCTGTCTTATCAAAAATACCACGAGGCCATTGATACGAATCAGGCAGTTCATTTTGAGGATCACTACGCGCCGTTGGAACGGTGGTACGAGATCAGCGCTTATCCTTCGGCTACCGGTCTGTCGGTTTATTTTAAGGATGTTACTGAACGCAAACTATCCCAGATGCTGCTGACCGCCTCAGAGAAAAAATACAGCGACCTGTTTCAATTGAGCCCTTTACCAATGTGGGTATTTGATATGGAGACCCTTCAGTTTATTGACGTTAATGAGGCGGCAGTTAAACATTATGGCTACCGCCGCGAGGAGTTTCTTTCGATGACTATCCTGGATATCAGGCCGGCGGAAGATATTTCTGCAGTGCAATCGACGATTGCAGGATACCAACCCGGAGAAGAGCGCCAGCGTCCGGGAATCTTTCGGCACAGAAAAAAAAGCGGCGAAATTATCCAGGTGGACGTTCAAAGCACGAGCATTCAATACAAGGATAAAACAGCCAGGGTGATCCTGGCCAATGATATTACAGAGCGGTTAAATTATATCAGGGCGGTGGAAAAGCAGAATGAAAAGCTGAAGGAAATATCCTGGATGCAATCCCATGTTGTCCGGGCGCCGTTGGCCAAAATCATTGGGCTGGTCCCACTGATCAACGATGCAGACGAAACGATAACGGAAAGGCAAAGAATGCTGGCATACTTGTTATTGGCTGCCAATGAATTGGATGACGTTATCCGGACGATAAGCGAAAAAACGAACACTATAGAAATAAATAGCCTGACGACTTTTTAGGCAATAACGACGTTAAAGGCAAAGAAATGCGGAAATGGAAAAGATAAGATTTTATTGCGGGGCATCTCCAACAAGCTGATCAGCAACAGCTATAGCTTCTCCGCAGAAACCCTTATTTTTATAAAGGTGCGTGTTATAGCATTGTCCTTTGTCCGTATCGCCTGCATCAACAGGAACGGGGCCCGACCATTCAAAAATTTTAGCTCCAAAAAAAGGTTCGGGACCTGTTCCATCCTTGTACAAATCAAATAAAAACCTTCTGTCGAAAACCCAGAGGCTCTTTGGTTTGCTATCCTCACCCCTATTTACACAAGTATAACCACCCGCAATTATTCTTCGATTGAGCCGGAACGCCCAACCCACCAGGGTGTCATTTGTCCCTATCCACCCCTCAAATTGTCACTTTTCCACAGCGTAAAATCCTGAAATGCTCCGATATTTGTATTGTCAATAAAATCAAAACTATTAAAATAACCTATTATGAAAAGAGTATTTAAAGGATCGGATGTCCTTAAACCAGTATTAATAATTACTATGCTTTTTTTAACAGTGTTTCAATCTAAAGGGCAACAAAGTAAATCTGCCGAAAGTGGCTTCGTGCCTGTTAACGGCATTAAAGTTTATTACGAGGTATATGGCGAGGGTAAGCCCCTGGTTTTACTGCATGGTGCTTTTATGAACATTGCGATGAACTGGGGACAATTAATCCCCGAATTATCGAAAACCAGGAAAGTAATTGCCATTGAAATGCAGGGACATGGGCATACGCAGTATTCGGACAGAAAATTGGACCTGGCTACCATGGCAAGCGACGTGGTGGGTGTAATGAATTATTTGAAAGTTGATAGTGCCGATGTAGTAGGCTATAGCATGGGTGGCTCCATAGCTTACCAGCTGATCATACAAAGCCCAAAACGGGTGAATAAATTAGTGATCATTTCTTCTACCTATAAAAGTAGCGGCTGGCTACCACAGGTAACTAATGCATTTAAAGGTCTGAAGGCCGAAACATTTGCCAATTCGCCTTTGAAAGCGGCATACGATGCAACAGCGCCTGATAAAACAAAATGGACACAGTTTATGCAACAAATGCTTGCTTTTGTCGCAACACCATTCGACATGGGTGACGCTAATGTTGCAAAAATCACTTCACCGGTATTGATTATCTCGGGCGACAATGATGGCCTGGATAAAGTTGAGTTGGCGAAAACATATCAACTACTGGGAGGCGGTGTATCTGCTGATATGGCACCAATGCCAAAATCGCATTTGGCCATTGTTCCTTCGCAGGGGCATGTTGCTCTGATGATGCAGTCGAAAATAATATTAGGTTACCTGGAAGATTTTTTAAAGTAAACTTCATCGTGTTTTGTATTAAAAGATGATGCGATAAATATTTTCGAACTATTAAATAAGAACGAACACTAAAACAAACTGATATGAGAAAGATAATTGTGCTGGAATTTATCACTTTAGATGGGGTGATGCAAGCGCCCGGCGGACCGGAGGAAGACACCTCGGGAGGTTTTAAATATGGCGGCTGGAGCGCACCTTTTAGCGACGAGGTTTCGGGTAAAGTAATGCAAAAACAGATGGCGCCGACGGATATCCTGCTCGGCAGAAAAACATTTGAGATTTTTGAATCCTACTGGCCAAAGCATGCGGACTATTGGTCGGGTATAAACGACGTCACGAAATACGTTTTGTCCAATACGGTGAAAGAATCGCCATGGGAAAACTCGGTATTCCTAACAAGTGTGGCGGATATTGAAAAACTCAAAAATTCCGAAGGTTCCGACATCAAAGTTTGGGGCAGTGGCGAGCTCGCGCAACTACTGCTGAAGCATGATTTGGTAGACGAACTTTGGCTTAAAATTTACCCGGTAACACTTGGTAAAGGAAAAAAACTGTTTAATCATGACACAATGCCTGCAGCATTTACTTTAACGGAAAGCGTTGTTAGCCCGACCGGCGTTATTTTTGTTAATTACAAAAGAGCCGGAGAAGTTAAAACAGGTACGATGGGGCCTTAAGCGAAATGTTTGCTAAATGTTTCAAACCTCAAAAAAAGCGGTCTAGGAAATAACCTGTCCCCTTTCCAAAAAAAAGTTAAGCCTCATTTCGAAAGATTGAGGCTTTTTCGCATTTAACTATCTTCCGTTTTCGCCGATTGCGAATCTGCCGGCGTTTAGATGCCGGTTACTCCCGTTTTAACTATTGGATATCAGAAAAAATAAAAGGGTTAATGAGATTAATTTTTAATTAACCCCATTATTAACCCTTTTGTTAACATCGCGCATTTAGTTTTGAGTTCATTATCGCCATTGCTGCCTATCGCTTTTCACAATTGTTTATACCAAATAATTTATTAAACCAATTATGTTAACCTATTTTACTATGAAAAAAATTGCCTTAACGCTACTAATTGCAACATTCGGTTATGCTGGCTGTAAAAAGAGCGCTGTTGCACCGCCTGCCGCAAAACAGACAACCACACACGCCGACTCTTCCCAAAACTTTACTTCGGCTGATGCCGACACCGCCTACGCGGCCTTCAACCGGTATTTCTACAACCCGGCAAATAAACTTTATTACAACGCCACCGACAAAAGCGGAATAGGCGCCATTTGGACCCAGGCCATTTACTGGGATTTAGCAATGGATGTTTATGACCGTACAAAGGCGCCTTCGCAAATGACCATGATCACTGATATTCATGCCGGGGCAGTTAGCCAGTATGATAACTTTAATTGGAACAACACCACAACCTGGTTTATTTATGATGATATGATGTGGTGGGTAACCGCCCTTGCACGTGCTAACCAGCTTACCGGTAATCCGCAATACCTGGATGAAGCGGTTGCCGGTTTTAACCACGTGTGGGCAGGATCATACGACCTGACGGATGGTGGCATGTTTTGGGATTTTCAGCATAGCGGTAAAAACGCTTGCATTAATTATCCAACAGTAATTGCCGCAGTGCGATTGTACCAGATCACCAATGATACCACTTACCTGTCAAAAGCGAAATCGATTTACACCTGGGCAAAGGCTAACCTTGTTAACCCGCTAAGCGGCGAGATTGCCGACCATAAGATCGGCAATAATCCTCCCGGCTACCAGGATTACACCTATAACCAGGGCACTGCCATTGGCGCTGCCGTGATGCTTTATAAAGTGACCAACGATGCAGCTTACATTACTGACGCCAAGCTCTACGCCGACTATACCAAAAACAACATGTGCACCACCGGCATTTTACCGGCCGAAGGCGATTTTAACGAGCAAGGAGTGATGAAGGCAATTTTTGCGCAATACATCATGATGCTGATTAAAGACGGCAATCAGCCACAATATTTACCGTGGATAGTCGGCAACATTAATACCGGTTGGAACAACCGCGACAAGTCCCGCAATCTTACCTGGCGCAATTATGCATTGCCCGCTGTTACTGGCGTTGAGCAATCATACGAGGCCAGCAGCATTCCCACGTTTATGCAGGTGTGCCCGGCGCCGTAAGCTGGTAAAAAACGCAAGCCCCAAGTCAGTTGATCTGAGGCTTGTGATTTAATTTCTTGCCCGGATAGGATATATGGCCGTGTGCCTGCATTTCAATGGCGATCACTTTCCCGGCAATTTACTCAGCTATTTTTTTAGTTTTAACGGCAGACTAAAATAAAAGATGCTGCCTTTACCACTTTCGCTTTCAGCCCAAATTTTACCGTGGTGGCGATGGATAATCTCAGCACTTAGATACAAACCGATGCCAAAGCCCGAAATATGCCGGGTTTGCTGGTTTTCACTGCGAAAGTACCGGTCGAAGATATGGGGCAGATCCTCAGCTGGGATACCCATTCCCTCATCGCGGACGCTGACAATAACAACGTCTTCTTTTTTTTCGCAGTGTACGCGTATCGGTCGTCCCTTAGGAGAATATTTCATGGCGTTGCTTACCAGGTTAGTAAGTACCGAAGCAATTTTGTCAACGTCTGCATTAACCTGGATAGCGGAACATTGATCTACCTGGATAGAATGGGTAGATGAAGTCAGATTAGTTTCCGCAACAATTTCCTGCAATAGTTCATATAAATCAAATTCCCGGCGGTCGAGGACGATCTTGCCTGACTCCAGCCGCGAAACATTCAAAAAGCCATTGATCATCGAGGTCATCTTTTTCACCTGGCTGTTTGCTCTTTCCATCGCTCCCGTCAGGAAGGCGTCCGGGTTATTTTTCAATTTTGCAGAAGTCACCTGTAAAATAGCATTCAGCGAGGTAAGCGGCGTTTTTAACTCATGGCTAACCATTCCTATAAAATCGTTTTTCCTCGATTCGTCCAATTTACGTTCAGTAATATCACGCGCTATCTTGGATGCACCTATGATTTGTCCTTCCCTGTTTTTAATCGGGGATATGGTCAGCGAAACATCAATCAGGCGGCCATCCCTGGTTAATCGTTTGGTCTCAAAATGTTCCACCCGTTCACCCTTTCTAAGGCGTTCGAGTATTTCTGTCTCCTCATCCTGCCTGTCAGCCGGGATCAGCTTATTAACAGTTTCACCAATCATGTCTTCCGCCGAATAGCCGAACATGCGTTCAGCAGAACTATTCCAGCTCGTTATCACACTTTCAAGCGTTTTGCTAATAATTGCGTCATCGCTGGAAGTAATAATAGCCGCCAGTTTAGCGCTTTGTTCTTCTGCCTGCTTAAGTTCGGTAATATCCAATACGGTACCAATAAACCGTTCAGCCACACCGTCGGCGCTTTCGTACACCCTACCATTTACTTTTATCCAACGCACCTCATCGTTATCGAAGCGCAATATCCGGTAACTAATGTTGTAATGTCCCTCGCTGCCGGCTGCAATACACCGGGCAATTTCCTGCTCCACGGATTCGCGGTCTCCGGGGTGAATATGTTCAGCAAATAGTGCCATAGTTGGTAATTTGCCCGGGCCAATGCCATAGATCTGGCGGCACTCCGGCGACCAATAAAGATCACTATTCCTGATGTTGTATTCCCAGGTGCCGAGGTTAGTGGCGGCTATGGCCATTTGCAGGCGCGATTCCTTTGCGCTAAGTTCCTGGTTAACTAACCGGAGTCGCTCCGCCGCTTCCACCTGAGCAGTAACATCCTGGCAAAGCGCCATTACGCCGGATATTATCCCATTATTTTCAACGTATGGCTGGTATATAACGTTGAGATAACCCGATACGGGCTCGCCGTCTTTATAAACCAGGTATGGCGTATCATACAGGTATACTGGCTTGCCGGTGGTGCGTACCTCTTCTATCAGCGGGCGAAAATAGGCTTCAACCTCTGCCGGCACCATTTCAAACAACAGTTTACCCTCCAGTTCGGCTGCGGTACGCTTCAGCAAACGGCCATAGGTTTCATTTACGATACCTACCCGCATCTCCCGCCCCATTAATAAAACTATACCAACGTCGGCATCGCGTACAAGGTTACGAAAGCGCTGCTCGCTCTCGGTCAGGCTTTGCACTGTTTGACTGAGCAATTCCTGTGTCTGCAACAATTCCTCGTTTGTAGCAGCCAATTCTTCGTTAGAAGAAGTTAGTTCCTCATTGGATGCAAACAATTCCTCATTGGTTGATGCCATTTGTTGATTAACGACATCAAGTTCTTTCTGCGCCCGCATTTTCGCTGTGGTTTCCATGCAGATCACGCGGATACCGCAACTTGTGCCTTCATCGTCATAAATGGGGCTATAGGAGAAATCAAAATAGCAGTCTTCCAAATACCCGTTGCGATCCATTTTTACAAGAAAATCAGGAAAACCCACAGGATTCCCAGCCATTACCCCCTCGAACATCGGTCCAATGGTATCCCAAATTTCGGCATAAGTATCTTTTGCGCTGCCGCCCAATGCCTGCGGATGCTTGGTTTTGCCGTTTATAGGCCGGAACGCATCATTGTATATTTGTATATATTCATTACCCCAGCAAATAAGTATTGGAAATGAAGTGTTGAGCAGCATATTTACAGATTGCCGTAGTGCCGATGACCATGCCTGCGGGTCGCCAAGTGGCGTAGCGGCCCAGTCAAAAGCACGGATAAGAGCGCCCATGTCTCCGCCGCCGGCTAAAAAAGAAAAGTTATTGAATTGCGATGAAGTATCAGTTGACATGATAAAATGAAGATGCGAAACAAGTTTAACCATAATAATCCGGAATTGTTTAAATAAATGGCCAACTTGCTTTGCATATACCGGTATAATTAAGATGTCCTGGTTCTTTTAAGCTGAAGTCCTGAAAGTGAGATGGGCGATTACAATGGTTAACATACCCAAAAGCCATCACAAAACCGCCGCTGCCGCACCATTAATTCCCTTCCCCGCTTTATTTAAACTTGGATGGACCGTTAATTCTGGATAATTTGGCAGTCGTAATAAATGCTGTTGCCTCATTAATTTAACCCGATTGAACAACAAATGGATACCAACTTCAACGCTCCCTCAATCCTGAAAACCAAGCAACATTTCGAAATTCTCGACGGGTTAAGGGGCGTTGCTGCGCTCGCCGTAGTGACGTTTCATTTTATGGAGTGGGCTTGTTCCGATTACAGCAAGAACTTTATCGGGCACGGTTTTTTAGCCGTCGATTTTTTCTTCTGCCTTTCCGGATTTGTTATCGGGTATGCCTATGATAACCGTATCACAAAAATGGGGGCTCTTGAGTTCTTTAAATCGAGGCTCATCAGGCTGCACCCGCTGGTTATAGCTGGGTCGGTACTGGGGCTGCTGGCATTTTTGTTTGACCCGTTTGGCGGCCATCCCGAATTATACAGCACCGGAAAAATAATCCTGTCGTTTATTTGCTCGGTACTGCTTATCCCCTTGCCAGTAATTGCCGACCGCGGGTTTAACCTGTTCAGCTTCAACGCACCATCATGGTCGTTGTTTTGGGAATATATTGCCAATATTGTTTATGCATTTGTGCTTTATAAGATCAGCCGACGCTGGTTGCTGCTGTTCACCATACTCTCGGCGGGGGCCATCTCCCTGGTTGCATACCGTTCCGGCAACTTATTGGGCGGCTGGAGCGGCCCAACCTTTTGGGACGGAAGCGCCCGGGTATCCTATTCCTTTTTAGCCGGATTGCTCGTTTACCGTTCCAAGTGGATTTTTAAAAATAAGCTGGGATTTATCGGCATGGCGCTTTTGTTGTTCCTGGCCTTTATAATGCCGTTCTCAAAATGGAACTGGTTAACCGAACCGTTGGTCGTATTGTTTTACTTCCCTTTCCTGATCGCTTTGGGAGCAGGTGCTGTTTTGGCGCCCGGCTTAAAAAAAGTCTGCATGTTTTTGGGAAAGATATCCTATCCGCTATACATGACCCATTATGCTGTGTTGTGGATGTTCGGCAACTATTACACCAGTCATAAGCCGGACGCCACGCAACTGGCTTTAATCATTATATGCGGGCTGATATTACTGGTCGGGGCAGCCTACCTCGTCATGATGGTTTACGACATACCAGTAAGGAAATATTTAAGCGATAAACGAAATGAAAGGCTTGCCAAACAAAAAGCCGGAGGTGTTTGAATCTGTATCTGTTTTAGCCCTTACTGTAACGTTGCGGACCAATAAGAAATGAACTCTTTTAGCAGGAATTGAATACTACACAGCGCTGACCGGTAGTTCACTAAGTTTAACTAATTTTGAATGCCGGATTAATTATCCTGACAATAAATACGATAAAATGTCAATCACATCAAGCGAAGAATTAACAGGCATAAAAGCCGTAAGCGAACTTGTTGCACTTACATTGCGGCAAATGATCGATTATGCAAAGCCTGGCATGACGGCTAAGCACCTGGATGATTTTGGCGGTTTAATACTGGAAAACGCTAGTGCAAATTCTGCGCCTTTAAAAACGTACAATTTTCCGGGCTATACCTGTATCAGCATCAATCACCAGATTGCCCATGGTATACCAAAAACGGAAACCATATTAAATGAAGGCGACCTGGTCAACATCGATGTCTCGGCCGAACTAAACGGATACTGGGCCGACAATGGTTGTTCTTTTGTGCTGGGCAGCGATTTGCATGGCCATCAGGCCCTGGTTAATGCTTCAAAAGAAATATTGCGAAAGGCGATTGCCAATATAAAAGGCGGTGTACGCGTGGCCGACATTGGAGAGATCATTGAAACGGAAGCGAAAAAGCGCGGATATAAGGTAATAAAAAATTTAACCGGACATGGCGTGGGTCGGAGTTTGCATGAAGAACCCCACGAGATTGCTAACTATCGCGATCGTTTTAACCTGGAACGCTTCAGGAAAAACGCTGTTGTTGCTGTGGAAACATTTATCTCAACGGCATCTACAATTGCTGAAACCGAGGCGGACGGGTGGACGCTTGTGGGAAATAAGGGTGGATATGTGGCACAACACGAGCACACCATCCTGATCACAGGCGGCGAACCGGTTATCTTAACCGAAAATAACGGCGTCTGGTAATAAAGGTTTATTTATTGGCAGTAGGATATTCAGTAAAATTTAATAAACTTATCTTTTACTTTTAAATACAGGTTATTTCCATTAAACGCCCAAACGCGGTTTCCTACCCCTTTAACAATGGTTGCAGAAGATCCGGGTAATTGGTAAAGTTTTATTTTTTTTTCGTTAATAATTGCCGCTAAGTAAGCTTTATAGGTATCGTATTTATAATTGCGATCCCAACTGCTGCCACCAATATACAATGTATTCCCAACTTTAACCATATTGACTACACTATTAAGACTATCTAAATGAACAAGCGTATCTGTTTGGTTATTGACAATCTTACATAAATTCATGTGCCCTTGCCAATAATCATCAATAAAATACGGTGACAGGCTCACTTTGTGGCTCATCTTTTCATCTTTAACAGAATCTAAATATTTCCATTCTGTTTTAGGATTGTTGCCAACCAATTGATATACCTTATCATCTCTTGTTATTATTTTTAAAGGCTGATGAGGTCTGGATAGTATTTTCGAAGGCCAAAATTTAAATGGGTCCCATCTAATAATTTCCCAATGTTTGCCATAATCTTTTGATTTATAAAAAATTGAATACCTGGGTTCATGAATCCCGCCCCCCGAGCTATTAATCCATAAAATGTGATGATCATCAATTGTTAAATCATATGAAACAAATCCATTACTAATATCTCGCCAGGTTTTGCCAAAATCAGTAGTTATAAATAATGCATTATATCTAACCACAACAATAGTATCTCTTGAAATATCTAAAACACCAATTAATTCGAGTAAAGTTTTAACGTGTCTGTTATTGGTTGCAATACCTGTTTTTGCTATGGCTGGTACATTTTTTTCTGATTGCCGACAAAAGCACAAGAATAAACATGTTAGGACGGCAAGTATTTTTATATATCTTTTCATTTTTTCCTAATATGATTTAATTACTGTACTTCGCCGGGCGCTTATAAACCTAAAGGCACAATGTCAGTAGTATTACCTCGTCCACAGGGCGTTAAAAACTGGTTTCCTTTGTAGTTACAGTTAACATTTTTTGTTGGTGCAGTTGGTTTACCACGATTAATAGATAAAATAATTGTATGACGATGATAAGTAATGCCATTAATTAAACTCCTCGTAGTCCTATCCTCGACGGTATTAAACCAAACCAGTCAAGGGTTAACTCGCTTGCAGCAATTAGTTTTTCAAAAATTTAAAATTTTCTCAACTAAAATAACAGCGTATAAATTACATGCTTTAACGAGAGCCGCAGTTTATCCAGGGCAATGCCTATTTGCCGTTCAACCGTTTTGGGCGAAAGGTTTAGTTTGCTGGCAATATCCTTGTACTTCAGGTGCTCAAACCGGCTCATCATAAATATCTCGCGGCATTTTTCGGGCAGGTTCTGCAGGGCGGCATTTATTTGCAGGGCCATCTCTTTTTCAAGATAAACGCTTTCCGCCGCAAACGTGGTTTCATTTAAAAGCTGTTCCCGTTCCAGGTAGCTCACATACAAATTTTCAATCTTTTGATGCTTTAAATAGTTAAGGCACCTGTTTTGAACAGATTTAAAAAGATAAGAACTAACTGTTCCCGTAAAATTTATATCCTGCCGTTGTTCCCAAAGTACTACAAATATATCCGACACTATCTCTTCCGAGGCGGCAATATCATTTAAAAACCGATTGGCAAAAATAGTAAGTCGTGGGTAATAGCGTTTGAACAAACATTCAAATGCTTTGGCATCGCCCTGCGTTAAATCGGTGAGAAATGGATCGTTCTCAAACGGCATGAATGTTAGTATTTGTTATATCAAATGATGAAAATTAAACTTTAAACCAGGCAGTCAAAAAAAATAGACTATTTGATAACGTGAATACAACGGCAAATTAACAATAAGATTGAAAAGATTTTAATTTATTTTAAAATGTTTTGGGGGTAAGGCCTTGTTTAGTTGTCTTTAACACATACGCAAAATGGACAACGACGACATCAAAATATTATTGGCAAGGTATATTACCAACCAGGCTAGCGAAGCTGAAGCCAGGGAGGTAAAGCATTGGATAGGTTTACATCCCGAAAACGAACTTTACTTTATTGAACTGTACGAGGCCTGGCAAAATATGCTTTATTTAAAGCCCGAAACGATAGATGAGGAAAAGGCTTATCAATTGTTTTCGGAGAAGGTTGCGCCCAAAAAGCAAATCATCCATTCACTCCGATGGTTCAAATACGCTGCTGTGCTTTTTATAGTACTGGTATCAGTTGTACTGTTAACGTACCTGCGCCCCACTCATCCCGACAGCAACCGCCAGGTTATCGCCAAAAACGGCTCAGTAAAAAAGATAATATTAACCGATAGCACTATTGTATGGCTTAACGCGGGCAGCACGCTTAAATACGATGCTGGTTTTGGCAAAACCAATCGTACGGTTTACCTGGAAGGTGAGGCTTTTTTTGACATCGGCCACCATATTAAAACCATCCCATTTATTGTCAACACAAAAAACTATGCTATCAGGGATATTGGCACCAGGTTCAACTTAAAGGCCTACCCTGCCGATCCTTTTTTTGAAACTACCGTTGTTAAAGGCGAGGTTGCAGTAGCAGCCAATTTAGAAAACAATCAGCATGAGGTTAATCTCATTTACGTAAAACCCCACCAGCTGCTCCGGATATATTATCACCCCGAAAAACAAGACCAAAAGGAAATAGCCTCGCCGGCGCATTCTTATAACGAGGTGCAGGTATCGCAGATAGATTCCGCAAAAATGGATGTTTATGCAGGCTGGAAAGATGACCTGCTGGTTTTTGACGGCAACACCTTAAATGAAATTTCAAAAGTGCTTGAACGCCGGTATAATGTGCAGATTGAGCTTAATGACAATCAGCTACAAAACATAAGATACTCCGGCAGCTTTAAAAATGTGCCTGATATTGATAAAGTGCTGAGCATTATTAAACAGAACACGCCCATCAACTATACTATTGACGGACAAAAAGTAACTATAACCAAAACTAATTGATCACCTTAAAAACAAAAAATATGGCAGAAAACTAACCACTCATAAAAAAACAAACCCGGGATGCGCTAACACCCCGGGAAATGTATCGAATTAATAGCTAATACCCTAAAAGCTTGGGGAAGCATAGTATTAACTAATTAACACACAAAAATATGATAATTTTTTACAGAAGACCTTCTGTTGCCGTAGGGTCGTGGCAAAAACTGCTCAGAATTATGAAACTCGTCATCCTTTTGCTTTTTACAGGACTTATGCAAATACACGCAGCCGTGTATTCGCAAAGCACTTATAATTTTAATGAGCAAAGCATCACTGTTAAGCAGATGTTCCGAAAGATTGAGAAAACAAGCAAGTACACCCTATTTTATCGCCTTGACCAGGTAAAACTCGATCAAAAGATCCAGGTTATTGCAAATGATGCCAGCATTGAAGATGTGATGAAGCAGGTGCTTCAAAACCAGCTGCTGGGTTTCCAGGTGGTAAATGGTAATATCATTGTTATTAAACCATTAGTGGAAAAAAATGTGGTGGATGTAACCGTTACGGGTACTGTTACCGACTCGGGCAATTTACCGCTGCCCGGTGTAACGGTTAAATTAAAAGGCAGCACCATAGCCGTAAGCACCGATTTACAGGGAAAATACAGCATAACCATACCGGATGCCTCCGGAACGCTGATCTTTTCTTTTTTAGGCTATTCCACACAGGAAATACCTGTAAGCGGCAAAACTGTTGTTAATGCCAGGCTAATTGAAGAGTCAAGGGCACTCAATGAAGTAGTGGTGGTTGGTTATGCCACGCAAAAGAAAAAGGACCTTACCGGAGCCGTTACTGTTGTTAACGTGCAGGATATGAATAAAACACCTACGGGCTCCATCAACGAACAGTTGCAGGGGCAGGCGGCTGGTGTTTCTATCACGGGTTCGGGTCAGCCGGGCCAGGAACCCGATATCCGTATCCGGGGTATAAATACCTTTGGCGATAATACCCCCCTGTTTGTAGTTGACGGCGTGCCAACAACGGATGTCAGCACAATTAACCCTAACGATGTAGAAAACCTGCAGGTGTTAAAAGATGCAGGTGCTGCATCCATTTATGGTTCAAGGGCGTCAAACGGCGTAATCATTATCACCACAAAAAAGGGAAAAGGAAAGGTAAAAATTCAATACGATGCCTATTATGGTACCCAGGTACCCAAGGGCGGCAACGTATGGAACACGCTGAATCCGCAGCAAACAGCCGACCTTTTCCACCTGGCCGAAAAGAATTCGGGCGTAACCGATTTCTCGGATCAGCAATATGGCAACGGGCCAACCTATGTATTGCCCGACTATATTGAGCCGGCCGGCGCGCACAATGGCGACCCATCAGTAAACCCGGCCCTTTATTATGTAAATCCTTTTTATACCGATCCAAACGACTATAATAATTTTTACAGGATAGTAAAGGCCAATAAAAAAGGAACAGATTGGTTCCACGAAACATTTAAAGCCGCTCCCATTATCAATAACAACATCTCTTTAAGTGGTGGAAGCGATCAGGGCAGCTACCTGTTCTCGGTAAATTATTATGATCAGCAGGGAACGCTGATTGATACCTATGAAAAAAGATATAACATCCGCTCAAACAGCCAGTACAACGTAAGTAAAAACTTCAGGATAGGCGAAAACTTATCTTATACCGTAACTGAAAACCCACAGGTAAGTATCAATAACCCTGATGCCGTTATAGCAATGGTTTTCAGAGAGCAACCCATTATACCAGTATATGATATTAAGGGCAATTATGCCGGTGGCGATGGTCCCGACCTGGGCGATGCCAATAACCCGGTAGCTATTCAGCAACGTACCCAAAATGACCGCTATGTAGGTTACCGCCTGTTTGGCAATGCTTTTGCCGACCTGGATGTTGCGAAGTATATTACCCTGCACACTTCGTTTGGCGGCACATTGGGTTCAAGTACTTATCACTCTTTCCAGTACCCTACTTATGAAAACGCCGAAAATACATCTGTAAATCAGTACAACGCGGGCTCGTCAAGTAATTATGATTACACCTGGACAAACACCTTAACTTATCACCAATCCTTTGGGAAGCACGATGTTAAGGCTGTGGTGGGTACAGAAGCTAATCAAAATGGTGGCAGCGACGTAGGCGGCAGCCGCCAGGGTTATTACTCTTTTGATCCGAATTATGTAAGCCTTTCAACCGGCGCTGCAGCCGGGCAAAGCAATTACAGCGATAACTATCCTAAAAGGTCCTTGTTTTCCTATATCGGCAGGGTCGACTACGCCTATAACGATAAATATTTGTTAAGCGGCGTTATCAGGCGCGATGGCTCGTCGGCATTCGTATCCCAATATGGATGGTTCCCGGCAATAAGCGCGGGATGGCGCGTTTCGCAGGAAAGTTTCATGAAGAACCTCACATGGATCACCGATTTGAAAATACGGGGTGGATACGGCGTATTGGGTAACCAAACCAATATTGGTTCAACCAATCAATACACGCAATTTTCAAGCGCCATCGGGCAATCTTATTATGGTATCGACGGCTCAAATTTAGTGCCGGGGTATTATGAAAACTTTTTAGGGAATCCGGATGCTATTTGGGAAAAGGACATCAACAGCAATATTGGTTTTGATGCTACCCTGTTTCACGATATGCTATCAGTTACCGTTGATTATTACCGCAAAGATATCCGCGACCTGCTTTTTGCGCCCCCTTTACCGGGTACCGATGGTAACCCCGGCTCACCGGCGGTTAATATAGCGCAAATGAATAATACCGGGATAGATGCTTCTGTAACCGGCAATTTTAAGATCCATGACGATTTTAAGATAAACGCAACACTATCGGTTACTACTTACAACAATAAGATAATTAAGGTTGATAACGATGCCAATTATTTTGATGACGACTTTGGAAGAAGAGTTGGTACCAATTTAGTTCGTAACCAGGTTGGTAATTCCGTAGGCGAGTTTTTTGGCTATAAGGTAGTAGGTTTTTGGAACAGCCAGGCCGAAATTGACGCCGCAAATACCAAGGCCCAGCAAGTTACCGGCGACCCGAATGCGGTATACGAACAGGATATTGGCCTGGGCCGTTTTAAATATGCCGACATGAATGGCGACGGGCAGATCACCGATGCCGATCGTACTTTCCTGGGCAATCCAAATCCAAAATTTAGTTCGGGTCTTAACCTCGGTTTCACCTATAAAGGATTTGATTTCAGCATATTTTTTTATGGCGTTTTTGGCAACAAAATATGGAACAACGTAAATTATTGGCGGGATTTTTATTCTTCGTACCAAACAGCCAAAAGCTACACAGCACTGTATGATTCATGGACCCCTCAGCACATGAACGCTAAAGCGCCTATACAGGAACTTGATAGCTATTTTAGTACCAATGGTGCAGCCAACTCCTATTTTATCGAAAACGGATCGTATCTGCGTGCCAAAAACACGGTGCTGGGTTATACCTTTTCGCCTGCAAGCCTGAAAAAGTTTGGGGTACAAAAGTTGCGGGTTTATGTATCGGCGGCTAACTTATTTACCATTACCGGTTACACCGGCCTTGATCCTGAACTTCCGGGTAATTCCACTACTGATTTTGGGGTTGATGAGGGTACATACCCAAGCTCCCGTACATTTTTATTAGGTGTTAATCTTTCATTATGATGAATATTTTAAATATAAGCAATATGAAAACATCAAGATATATAATAATGCTGATGACAATCGGCCTTGTTACCATAAATTATTCGTGCAAAAAATCCTACCTCGTTACGCCACAAATAGCTACGCTTAGTCCCGAGCTTTTGCAAACCAAAACCGGGGTTGATGGATTACTGATTGGCGCCTATAGCGCATTGCGCGCAATAGAAGCAGATGGCCAGGCCTTTGGCGGAGGCGACTCATGGCAGGCATCACCGGATAACTGGATCTATGGGGGTGTGGCCGGCGGCGATGCCCACAAGGGAAGTAACTCCGGCGACCAGGATCCCATAACGTCCATCGCTGTTTTTTCGCCAATCCCAAGCGATCCGTTTTTCAACACCAAATGGATCTCCGATTACGAAGGTATCAGCCGTTGTAATAATACCATACGCGCTGCTACCAAAACCCCCGGATATTCGGCCGCCGACCTGGCAAATATTTTGGGGCAGGCCAGGTTTTTACGCGGGCACTATTATTTCGACCTGAAAAAAATGTTCAATAACGTGCCATGGATAGACGAAAATACAACAGACGTTATTCAGCCGAACACAACAGACATTTGGTCGAAAATTGAAGCCGATTTTTTATACGCCTATACTAATTTGCCGGCTACACAATCTGATGCGGGCCGCGCCAACAAATGGGCGGCAGGCGCTTACCTGGGCAAAACATATATGTACGAGAAAAAATACAGCGATGCGAAAGCTGTTTTTGATCCGGTTATTACCCAGGGCCAAACATCAAATGGCCTCGGATATGCCCTGGTGCCAAAATTCCATGACAATTTTAATGCGGCAACAAAAAACAATTCCGAATCGGTGTTTGCCATACAAACCCTGGCCAATGTTGATCCGGGTGGCATAACACAGTCAAATGACGGCGACCGGCTCAACTATCCATACGGAGCCAATAGCCCCTTTGATTGCTGCAGTTTTTACCAGCCAACGGTTGACCTGGTAAACCATTACCGCACCAACCCGGCAACTGGTTTGCCTTACCTGGATGATTACGATGCCAATGCTATCAAAAACGACATGGGACTGTTGTCGTCGGATAATTTTACATCTGATGCAGGCACGATTGACCCACGCCTTGACTGGACTGTGGGCCGCCGCGGCATACCTTATCTTGATTGGGGTTTGCATCCCGGCAACGACTGGATCCGTGACCAGGGATTTTCGGGCCCGTATTCGCCAATAAAGCATGTGTACACCCAGGCCGGTCAAAATACCGACGGCGACCAGCATTCATGGGGGCCGGGGTCCGACATCAACTATTGTATTATCCGCTTTGCTGATGTATTGCTGTTAGCGGCTGAAGCCGAGGCTCAGCTTGGTAACCTGCAAAAAGCCCAGGACTATGTAAATATGGTGCGCAACCGCGCTGCCAATCCCAATGGGTTTGTATTTAAGTATCTGGATGATTCAAACCCCACCGGCGGGGTTTCTACTACGCCTGCTGCCAACTACCTGGTAAGCGCTTACCCACCGGGCACTTTTAACAGCCAGGGCTTAGCTTACTCGCTCAAGGCTATTTACTACGAGCGCCAACTGGAACTGGCTATGGAAGGGCATCGCTTTTTTGACCTGGTAAGGTGGGGAATTGCAGGCCCTGCACTCAACACTTTTTTACAATATGAAAGTAAAATAACAACCGACATAAACGGCGGCCATTTTACAGTGGGCCGCAACGAGTATTTCCCGATACCACAAGTGCAAATTGACCTGGAGGTAAAATCCGGGAAAAGTGTGCTAAAACAAAACCCGGGATATAATTAACTGATCCTTTACTTTGTCTATAAAAAACGCCGCCTGCCGAAAGCAGGCGGCGTTTTTTATATAAATCCTTTTCCGGTTAAAATAAAATTTTATGGCGCTAAAACAATTAAGTCACCATTCATTACGCAACTACCAGGTGGGTAACCAGGCGGCGATTACAACAGCGGTAAACTAAAGTGAAACGTTGATCCTTTACCCATTTCACTATCTACCCATACTTTACCATTATGCCTTTGGACTATCTCGGCAGACAGGTAAAGACCCAGGCCAAAGCCCGAAATATTTTGGGTTTGTTCGCTTTCAATACGGTAATAACGGTCAAATAATTTTTCCTGATCCTCCGGTGCTATGCCAAGGCCCTCATCTGTTATGCTAACCTCAACCATGCCCCCGGTTTCTTTGCACGAAGCGTTAATTTGTTTTCCTTTAGGCGAATACTTTATTGCATTGCTCAAAAAGTTGGTGATCACCTGGCCGATCTTGTCCCTGTCGGCCCGAACAACTGTCTTAGCATAGGAGGTTACGGCAATAGGATGGCTTTCGGATATCAGCATCATATCGGACATGATTTCCCTCAGCAAAGTGTTCATCTCAAAAGGTTGTTCATTCAGGTAGATTTTGCCGGCTTCAAAGCTCGAAGCGCTCAAAAAGCCATTAATTAAAGCCGACATCTTTTTCACCTGTACATGAGCCTTATCCAGCGCATCGGCTGAAAAAGTATCCCCGGCTTTTCTTGCTTTTGCCGTTAACATCTGTATATAAGCCTGTAGCGTGGTTAAGGGTGTTTTAAGCTCATGGCTCGCCATAGCAATAAAATCAGTTTTCCGGATATCATCCTGCTTATGTGCGGTAACATCATGCATAACCCCGGTAAAATACCCCGGCTTGCCATCCTGATCGCGTGTAAGGTTTCCGTTAGCCCTAACCCAACGCAGTTTCCCGTCGTGAAACCCCTTTAGCGAGAACTCTACGTCACATACCTCTCCTCGTTTAATGGCTGCTTCAACGGCATCGGTTACCACATCCCGATATTCGGTGTCAATCTGGGCTAGGGTTGATTCGTAGGTCATTTGTTCATCAGCATAAAAGCCAAACAGCTCTTTAAGTCGCGATGATGGAATAAATTCGCGGGTTTCCACATCTATCGACCATATACCCATGGCGGCTGAATCAATGGCCATGCCCAGCATTTTACTGCTTATATCCAGTTCCTGTTGTATTCTTTTTAATTCGCTGATGTCATTAAAAGTAATGATAGCGCCGTTGTTGCGATGATCTGCCTGCTGCACATAAGGCATGGTCATTATCTGGTACCACCTGCCATTGTTGGTTTCAATTTCCTTGGTAATAATGGACCCTTCCAGCAGCACCTTTTTAATATCGTCTATAATGGTTTCAAATTTGATATTGGTGGAAATATTGCTGAGGGGCCTGCCGATATCCGATTCCAGCAGGTTGATCTGCTTTGTTGTACCCGGCGAAAATTTCATCAGCCGCAACTCATTATCAATAAATAACTGGCCGTTAATATTGCTCCTGAAATAGTTGTTCAGGTCGTCGTTAATTTCCAGCAGTTCCTTATTTTTTAACTGGTAATCCGAATTTATGGTATGCAACTCCTCGTTTACGGATTGCATTTCCTCGTTGGTGCTCTGCATTTCTTCATTGGCCGAGATCAACTCCTCGTTAAAAGATTGCAGGTTTTCATTGGATGCATCAAGTTTTTCATTGGACGAATGGAGCTTATCTTTCAAATCTTTCAACTCCTCTTCCAGGTTGATGACGTATTGATCCAGGTAGATTTTTTCGTCATATACCACATCTTTTTTCGCCAGCGCGGCAGATTTATCATGACTAAAAGTTACCCATAAAAGTTTCTCCTTGTTTTTTAAGGTCAAAGAACTAACCGAGAGGCTAACGTTAACGATATGCTGCCCCTGTTTGATTTTTATACCGTTAAGAACTTCGTTTTCACCGGTTTTTAAAACCTTTTTACTGAGGGCGCTAAATGCTACAGCAAGCGGTTTTGGTAAAAGCTCAGGCAGGTTGGTGCTGAAATGTTTATGAAGTAAGTATTTTGTCGTATCGCCATATGAACGCACAACCTGGTTGCTTTCGTCAACGCAAACAGCCAGGTAATCAAGTTTATGGGCCAGGCTCTCCTGCATCTCTTCAGACAAAGCATTGTGATTTATATTCTTATTGACGTCAGATGAAAAGTGGGGTGGCTTATTTTGCGCATCTGGGACATCAGGCATGGCGAATGCGTCAAAACTTACCGCCCGCTTTGTTGCCAGGTTTTTATAGATCTTCCATTTTTTATCGACCACTTCCAGGTTCTTGATAATCGGTATCGGGTTTTCACTGGAACCTAAAAACAGGTAACCATCTTTCTTAAGCCCAAAAAGCATCATCGAAAATATTTTCTTTTGCAAAACAGGCGCCATGTAGATCAGCACGTTACGGCAACTTATCAGGTGCATATTGCAATAAGGCGGGTTTTTCACGATATCGTGCCGTGCAAAGATCACCATCTTGCGGATGATTGGTTTTACCCGGTAATTCTCGCCCTCTTTCAAAAAGTATTTTTCCAGGCGCTCCTGAGAAATATTTTTAATGGCATTTTTACTATAAACTGCTTTGCCTGCATGAACCAAGGCATCGCTATCAATATCCGTAGCAAATAGTTTCACTACAGTTTCACCTAAACTGCCGGTTAACTGCTCCGCTATCAATATAGCCAGCGAATAAACCTCCTCGCCGGTAGCGCAACCTGCAACCCACATCTTCAGTTCTTCCTCGGGGTTTAGCCGTTCTAATAAATCAGGCAGTACATGGCTTTGTATAAAATCGAAGGCGGCAGCATCTCTGAAAAAGGAAGTAACACTGATCAGGAATTCTTTGGCAAGGGCATCCACCTCTTCAGGCGTCGTTTTCAGATAATTGAGGTATTTTCCAAGTGTATTAAAATTATGACTTGACGCCCTTCTTTTTGTTCTTCTTAATATAGTGGGTTGTTTATAGTCCGAAAAATCAAGCGGCGATCTTTCTTTAATCAGGCCTATAATGGCGGCAAGGTCTTTTTCATCATGCTGGCCATGCGTTACAAAATCTCCGTCGTGTTTTATATAATCTTCAATTGCGCCGGGCATAGCGGCCGGTTCCAATATAAAATCTACCAAACCGGTTGCTATGGCGTGCGATGGCATGCTGTTAAATTCCGATCGTTCAGGATCGCGGGCCATTACCATACCACCGGCCTTTTTTATGGCCTTTATACCTTCGGTACCATCTGAGCCTAAGCCCGACAATACCACGGCAATAGCTTTTTTACCACAGTACGCAGCCAGGGAATCAAAAAATGTATTGATAGTTAAATGAGGGCCCTGAATTTTCTCTTTTTCAGTTAAATATAAGGCCCCCGCGCGGATGGTCATGTACTTATTGCTGGGAATAAGGTAAACCTGGTTGCTTTTTACCATCATTCCGTCTTCGGCCTGTTCAACCACAAGTTTACTATGCTTGGCCAGTAAATCAACCATCCTGCTTTTAAAATCAGATGATAAATGCTGAACAATTACATAGGATACGCCATCCAGGGGGGTATGATCAAAAAAAGAATTAATCTCTTCCATACCGCCTGCAGAGGCGCCAATAGCGATAATATGGTGGGGGTCGGCGGTCAATATGCAGGATTTTAAAGAGCGGAATTAGAATTCAGAAAATTCTTAATACTTGGCAAGTACTCAAACTTACAATTAATTATCGGAATATGAGTAGTCACTGAAGGTTATTCCTGTTTATCCCCCCCCTGGAACTTCAAATGATTTGCGTACAAAATATTTTTACACAGAATTTATACCATCATCCAAAGCCGGGTGTTACTCACCCCTCCCGCGGCCGGTCATCTCATTAACATATTATTAATAAATTTTACCATACGGCAAATAGCCCGATTAAAATGCCTACTTTGCGTGCTTATTAAAAAATATTATAATGCAAAAAGAAGGAACAGTGAAATTTTTCAACGACCAAAAAGGTTTTGGATTCATTTCACAAAGTGACAAAAGCGAAATTTTTGTTCACGCATCAGGTCTAATCGACGAAATCCGTGAGAATGACACGGTTCAGTACGATGTAGAAGAAGGCAAAAAAGGCCTTAACGCGGTAAATGTAAAGGTTATCTAATACATCACATAAAATTATCGTATAGCATTCGCCTTAACCGGCGGATGCTTTTTTGTTTGCTAAACACAAAATGCCGGTTCGCAATAAATAAAAGAACCAGCCGTTTAATATTATAGTCTTTCAGTATTCTACCAAAGTACCTGCTGTTTTTTGGCCGGTCGGCGCAACTTAATCATACCCGCGCTGCCTTTCCAGGTGAAGTCCAGGCCACAGTGAAACATCACCCTCTCTGTTACTACCAAACAATTGTCTGCCCCCGGCTATGCTATGCCGGAAAGTTTTCACCGCTATTAAAGCTTTTTTAATGTTAATCATATTTTCATTTTTCATTGCCCACTGGTTCCTGTCTCTATTCTTTCAAACCTTTTTCCAGCACCGTTATGCCTCGCACCGCATGTTTACCACCGATAAGTTTTGGGAGCGGGTATTCTATTTATTCGCTTATCTTTTTGAGGGCGCTTCGTTTTTAAACCCGCGTGCCTATGCGCTCATGCACCGTGCGCACCATGCCTACAGCGATACGGAACAGGATCCGCATTCGCCGCATTTTTTTGTGGACGTTTACCATTTGATGAAAGCCACCATCATCACCTTCGGCGATTATGTTAAACGGATAAAAGACCCCGAAGCACAATTCCCGGGGCATTACCCGGAATGGCCTTTGATCGACCGCATGGGTTCATCGCTATTATCACGCTTATTGTTTGGCGCAGCTTATACCACGTTTTATATCTTTTTTGCACCTTACTGGTGGTTGTTTTTACTGCTGCCCATACATTTTATGATGGGGCCCATCCATGGCGCAATCGTTAACTGGTGCGGCCATAAATATGGTTATACCAATTTTGATAATAAAGACAAATCAAAAAATACAACCCCGTTCGACTTTTTGATGCTGGGCGAGTTATTCCAGAACAATCACCATAAATTTCCCAACAGCGCCAACTTTGGTAAACGCTGGTTCGAGATAGACCCGGTTTACCCGATCATGAAAATGATGCACTGGATGCGGATCATCAAATTACGAAAAGCTTATTAACTGGAAAACCTTAAAAAATAAATAATCATATCATGAGCAAAGACAAAGGCGTTAAAAACGTAAAAAAAGCACCGGCCACCGAAGTTAAAAAGTCGGTTTCCGATTACCAGTCCGGCAAAAAATCAGTGTCGAAGGATGACATATTTATAAACAAAAAGAAATAAGATGAGTAACGACAAACAAACCGCCCAATATAAAGCGGCAGAATACATGTATGATTTGAGCAATACCGCCCTCGAGAACGGCTTTAAAACCGACGAACGCTGGGAAGTAAGTATGGCTACGGCGGCAGAGAAAAAAGCGATCGAAAAGCAATATTATCCGACAGTTGCCTCCGGCATTATACCCGACTTATTGACCACTACCTTCCGCCTTGTAAAAAACCAGTTGAAGCAGTCGATCAAAGAGCATGTAGCGTCGACAGACCGTTTTGCGGAGCAACCGGTGTACGAATACCTGGTTGCTTATAACGTCAACCGCCCACGCCGCTAATTCAAAACTCGCGGTTTATCTTTACAAAAACGCCTACTTTATTGCCCCAAAAGCAGCAAAGCAGGAGTTTTTATGCAATACATCTATATTGGTAAATCCCACTTTGGCAAGCAGCGCCAGCTGGTAATTCAGCGAACGCGGGGTATCTTCAAAAGCCACATAATCCTCCACCTTGCGGCGGTATTCGGGGCCGCCCAGGCTTTCTATATAATCGCCATACCTGTCGGCAAACAACTTATTGATCACATCCGACTGATGGGCCACCAGGTCCGACACCCAAAAGCTGCCGCCCGGCTTCAACGCTTTATAAATTTTGTTGAACATCAGCTCCCAGTCATCGTCGTCGCGCAAATGGTGCAGGGTGGCCGCAGCCAGTATAATATCAAAATGATTATCCGGTAGGTCCAGGTTCCGCATATCATCCTGTATTAAAGTCACCGTACCATCCGTTTGCGGCGTAACCCGCTCTTTGGCCTTTTCCAGCATCGGCATGCTCAAATCATTCAAAACACAATTCAGGTTGGGCACTTTGCTAAGCATCTTAAGGGTATAGTTGCCTGCACCGCAGCCAATGTCGAGCAACTCGGTAGCATGCGGGTTAGCATACTTTGCCGCTTCGGTGCATAACTCCATGGTTAGAGGTGCATCAATGGTGGTTTGCTGACCGGTTTCGAGGTTCGAAAAACGTTCGGTGTCCTTGTCAAACCGCTCCCTGATCTGTTGGTTGGTTGCCTTTGTTGAATAATCCGTTTTCATGTTTATATTTTGATTTGTCGAAGTTAGCCCGTTTAATCATATTTGAAAAATATCAATTTTATCAACTACTGATACCCTGCAGGTATGGAACTACGACATCTCCTCTATTTTAAAACCGTTGCCCAGGAACTACATTTCGGCAATGCAGCCGCAAAACTGTTTATCTCGCAACCGCCCTTAAGCCGGCAAATAAAGGAGCTGGAAGATGAATTAGGCGTAATGCTGTTTACCCGAACCAATAAGCGCGTAACGCTAACCGATGCCGGCAAGTATTTTAAAGACGAAGTGGACGCCATTTTTGCCCGCCTTGACGAAAGCAAAAGTATGGTGAAGCAGATCCACAAAAGCGAGAGCGGCGAACTCAAGATCGGCTATATCAGTTCGGTTTACCAGCAGCACCTGGCCGATGTTTTAATGGCGATGCGCGATGTATTCCCCCATGTAAAAACCAACCTTTTCGAAATCCCCACCCTCACCCAGGTAAAAGCCCTGGAGCAAGGCAACCTCGACGTCGGCATCCTCCGTGCGCCCATCCACTCAAACCAATTAACGGTGCAAACCCTCTTCTTCGACCCTTTTATGGTGGTTATCCCCAACGGCACACCAGCTTTCACCACACAAAACCAACTGGCCGTCCACCTCAAACAAAGCCCTTTCATCTTCTTCAGCAAGGATTTTGCACCACGCTACAACGACAAGCTCCTCGAGATCTGCCAGCGCATGGGCTTTACCCCCACCATTGTGCACGAAGCCAACAATGTACACTCCATACTGCAACTCATCGAAGCCGGCCTCGGCGTATCCATCCTTCCCTCCTCGCTTAAACAGCAATATGGCTACCTAAAGGTAACCTTCATCCCACTGGAAAACATCCCCGTAAACACCGAAGTGGTACTGGCCTACAAACCCACCAACCAAAACGCCGCGCTGAAATGGTTTATTGAGCATTACCAGGAAGGGAGATAAAAGGCTTTGCAACAGCTCCCACTTGAGGACGCGCCCCTGCTGTATTGTGATGGTAAATTCCGTGGTAAACGGCCAAACCAACTACATCCAGATCAAAAATACCATACTAAGCCAGGAAAACCTGAAACTACTCAGCGAAGAGCAGTTGGATAGGATAGAGAGGATTATTACGAGGGGGACGTGGTGTAGATTATTTGCTATTGCGAATGTGGGAAAACGGATTTGTTGATTTTACGTGACAGTTATTAGATTGCATGTCCCCTTCTACCCGCGCACGAATCTAACGGTTGAACGGGATGGAACTGTTGATAGCCTGGTTGGTCTCATATCCGCCTCACGGCGGACGTAGGTTTGAGTCTTGCTTTCGCTACCTCAAATCCTCATAGTAAATTGATATCCCATTTATTATGAGGATTTTTTATTTTCAAGCAGTGCAATTCATTTTGGCAAGCCCTGAGAGACAGACCACCTTCCAGCAGACTAAAACTTATCCATCAGATTACTACTTTGTCAAAATCGGTGTCGAATGTGCTATAAAATGTATGTTATACGGCACGCTGTGGTGCTGCATATTTTTTATATTTGTTTATGCCAGGCCCAACAGAATTAATAGACCGCATTAAAAGCAACTTTACCCGGGAAGAATTTCCCGCTAAAGCGTTACTGGTCAAAGAAGGTACACTGGCCAAGAAGCTGTTCTTTATCGAAAAAGGCTGCTGCCGGGCGTGGTTCAATAACGATGGCAAGGACGTGACCTATCAATTTCTCTTCGAGGGCAACTTTGCTTCCTCATTTGAAACCATCATCAGTGAAGCGGTTAGCTGGTACAGCATCGAAACCCTGGAACCTACGGTAATGTACAGCGTCAGCATCGAAGATTTTAGGAAGCGCATGGAACTAAATCCACATATCAAAGCATTTTATTACGAGTATGTAGAAAAAAGGCTCCTTTTCTATCAAAAGCTTTTTGTCGCGCATATCAAAGACAGCCCGGAACAGCGCTACCGCGAACTGCTGGCGCAACATCCTGAGATCGTGCTGCGGGTACCGCAGCATTATATCGCTTCGTTCCTGGGTATCACTTCGGTATCCCTCAGCCGGATCCGCAACCGTAAGTGATTAATTAACAATTGTTATCGTCAGGCGTAATTCATAACCGGTAATTTTGCTTCAACAAAAAATCACTGTTATGAACAAGACTACTGTACTCATTATAGGCGCCGGCCCAGTTGGCCTAACTGTAGCCTGCGAACTGGCCCGCAGAAATGTTTCCTTTCGTATCATAGAACGCGCTGAGGTAGCTCCGCATGGCTCCCGCGCTAAAGCGGTACAACCCCGCAGCCTGGAAATATTGAGTGACCTCGGCATTGCTGAAGACCTTATACCGCAGGGTTATACCGAACTGCCTTTCCGTAAATTCAACGGCAACGAATTGATCGGCGAGACACCGCGCATTGTTTTTCCACGTAATGACACCCGTTATCCTAAAACTTTATTACTGCCTCAGCCAAAAGTAGAAGCAGCCTTGCGTAATAAACTGGAAGAACTGGGCGGCAAAATTGAATGGTTGACCGACCTGGCGGACTTTAGCCAGCAAAACGGCAGGATACAATGCCGTTTGGAGCACCCGAACTGGACCGAAGAATTAACCTGTACCTACATGGTGGCTTGTGATGGTGGTAAAAGTACCACACGCAAAAAGCTGGGCATCACATTCGCCGGTGAAACCCACCAAACACAGCAGCTTTGGGTGGGTGACGTGGAAGTTGAAGGCTTAAAACCGGATGCCTGGTATAACTGGTTGAGCCCGGTATTCGGGATTGCGTTTGCCTTGTTCCCTTTCAAGGACAGCAGCACCTGGCAATTGCAGGCGGTCATGGTGCCGGACGAAAATGGCAACGTACCTACTCCGACACTGGAAGGATTTAACAAACTATTTAAAGAGCGCACCCACATGGAAGGCGTGACCTTCACGGGCAGCACCTGGCAATCCATTTACCGCGTTAATATCCGCCGGGCTGAAAAATACCGGGTCGGCAACGCCTTTATTGCCGGTGATGCGGGTCACGTACATTCCATCGCCGGAGGTATGGGGATGAATACTGGCATACAGGACGCCTATAATTTGGGCTGGAAATTGGCTGCGGTGATCAACGGCGAAGCCAAAGACAGTTTACTGGATACTTACGGCGAGGAACGCATCCCCATCGCGGATTGGTTGCTGGAAACCACTTCGCACCGCCAACAGGTGATGCTTTCGGGAGCTACCAGCGGCAAGACCGGCTTTGATTCGCTGTCCACCGAAGATACGACCCAATTGAACCTTAATTATCGTGGCAGTTCTTTAAACATTGCAGGGCTGGCAACGGTAAGTGGTTTACAGGCAGGCGACCGTGCACCGGATGTGAAATTAGCTGATGGCAGCTGGCTGTCTGATAAAATGCGCGGCCCGGAATGGAAACTGCTGGTGTTCGGTAATGAACAGCCTGCCGGATTTCACAAAGTGTTGAATGTCATCAAAAGTGATGCTGTCCTAACGCAAGCTTATGGTTTGACGGAAGGCGCAGTATTAGTCCGCCCCGATGGATATATCGCTTTGATCACAACAAACGCGGCTGAAGTAAATTCTTACTTTGGATCATCAAATTTTTTTGAAATAAATTGAAACCAAAAGGCCTTAAATTAGTATAACTAAATCCAACGATCATGATTACATTATCCATTATCCTCATCGCGATCCCCATCATCCTGATCATCGCGTTATTTACCCGCAAAGGGATTACTACTGAAGCGGCTATCGACATCAATCAGCCGCAACAGCAGGTATTCGAATATCTAACCCTCATGAAGAACCAGGAGCATTATAATGCCTGGCTGATGATCGACCCAAATATGAAAATAACATATACCGGCATAGATGGGCAGGCAGGCGCCGGCATGGCCTGGCAAAGCAAGAACAAAAAAGACGGGACAGGTTTGCAAAGAATTGTTTCCGCAAATGAGCCGGAAAGCATTGAAATTGAACTGGTGTTGGAAAAACCTGTTCCGAGCAAGGCTCGTTATTGGTTCACTTTAAGCACGATTAAGGAAGGTACTACGCATGTTACCTGGCGGTATGAAGGAAATACGGCACCTTATTACCTGCTGCGTGTAACGCACCTGCTGCTCCAGCTTAAAAAACGGGTGCGGAAATATATGGAAGCCAGTTTGGCTAACTTGAGAAACGCATTGGAAAACAATTAACGATGACGATGGATACGACATTGATGCCGGGCGGCCCGGTACCAGGTACACGGATGACCGCTGCATATATTGAACACCTGAGCCCGATGATCTATTTGTGGGGCTGGCCGATGGTCAACGTTCATAACCGGGTAGCGCAATTCAGGGATGTTCCCGCGCCTTATTACCTCAACGGCATCGCGCCGGTAGCACCGATCAACCATTTGTGTATGCTGACCGATTACATCAAACCGGAACAGCGGGCGGTAGCCTGTCCTAACCAGGATGTAGTTTACGGTATTGGTGGTCTTGATCTCCGTAAAGAACCGGTGGTGATGCAGGTTCCCGATTTCGGCGACCGGTTTTGGGTTTTCCAAATCTGCGACGAGCGCACCGACAGCTTTGCGTCCCTGGGAAAACTTTACGACACGAAACCGGGTTGCTATCTGCTGGCACACCGGGATTGGGACGGCGAATTGCCCAAAGGCATTACCGATGTCTTTATTTGCCCCACTGACTTAGGCGTGGTGATGCCGAGGATATTTCAATTAGATGACGCGGCAGACCGTTTGGCGATCCAGCCCGTCCTCAACCAGATCTTGCTTTATCCGCTCAGCGAGTTTGACGGGCGGCCGAAAATAACCGACTGGTCGAAGACTCCGGTGGTAACAACCGGTCATGCCGGCCAGCAGCACGAAATGGCCTGGGTAAAACCGGAATTGTTTTTTGACCAGCTTCCGTGTATATTAAAGGAGGTGCCGCCGCTTCCCGGTGAAGAAGTGATCTACGCGCAAATCAATGCCTTGCTGGAAACCATTAATTCAGCCCCGGAATTAAAGGCTTTGGCGATAAGCTGCGCGGAAACCGCGGAAACCGAATTGATCGCGCCTTTATTTGACTTTGTCAATGTCGGTTACCCGGTAAAGTATAACTGGACCACACAGCGCAACGGCGCCGCTTTTGGCACGGATTACCTGACCAGGGCGGCTTGCGCCAAATCCAACATATTTGTAAACCAGCCGCAGGAAACGCGCTATTTTTATCTTGACCTGGATGCGAGTGGACAGCGCCTGGAAGGTAGCAATGCCTACACCATTACATTTGCCAAAGGACAGTTCCCACCGGTAAAGGGCTTTTGGTCACTGACAGTGTATAATGAAGAACACTTTTTTGCACCGAATGCGGTTAATCGTTACTCGGTGGGCACCAAAAACAAGGACTTGAAGATAGCTCCGGACGGGGCGCTGACGATTTTTATTCAAAATACGGTGGCACCGGACAACTGGCTCCCAGCGCCATCCGGTCCGTTTTCGCTTTACCTGCGTTGTTACTGGCCGGAGGAAACCGTCTTAAATGATGAATGGACTCCACCCGCGGTTTTAAAAATTAACTAATACCCATATGGCAACAGAAAATAAACCCTATGGCAGCACCAGCGATCACTTCTTCTAGCGCAAATCTTCCGCCCCAGCCAAAAGCGCAAAGGCGAGTGCTCCGCCGACAGGCAGCCAACTTTGCAATCCCCTCCGCTCCTGCTTGTTTCAACAACATATTGGTTATATTTAGTGTATGAAATAACTTATGTTTATCAAATGAACAAAGCCGCTAAATTTTCAGCTCTTTTTATCATCACCCTGGTATCCTTCGGCACCCGCGCCACCGCCCAGGAAGCGCCGGACGTGCTGATTAAACGCATCAGCACACAAGTGATGGATGCCGCCCGGGCCGACAAGGACATCCAGGCCAATAACCGGCAAAAAGTGTGGGACTTGGCGGAACTCAAAATTTTCCCCTATGTGGATTTCACGCGCATGACATCCCTGGCTGCCGGTCGCTACTGGCGCGAGACTACCCCTGATCAACAGAAGGCACTGACCGACCAGTTCCGTTCGCTGCTTTTATATTCGTACTCCAGCGCCCTGTCCCTAATTAAAAATCAAACGGTTGAGGTGAAACCGCTGAGGGCACGTGACGGCGATACCGAAGTGGAGGTGCGCAGTCAAATTTATCAGGCCCGCGGCGAACCGACCGAAATTAACTATCGTCTCGAAAAACAGCCAGGCGGCTGGAAAATTTATGACATTAATATCCAGGGTGCATGGCTGATCGAAACCTACAAAGGCTCCTTCGCTGCTGAAATCGCTAAGAGCGGTATCGACGGCCTGATCAGGAACCTGACTGAGCGGAACAAAAAACTGGTCGAAGCGTGGAGAAAATAGCGAAATAAGGCACATGCTTGCAAGGTTCTTCCGCCCCACCTGTTGGTCTGGATTTGCAATCCACGACCCAAACAAAGGTGGATTACAATCCACGAGTAAGGAATTAGGGACTACAAATCCCCGGTAATTTAGTCTGGGATTATAAACAGCGTGGGTTCGAAAGAATAAAAATAATAACGTTTTCCCTTCTTTACCGCCGTGCGGTAGAGAGGGGCGACGAGTCCCAACCAAAGGTCGGGAGGGTGAGTTAACTATGCGCCATGCATTGGCGCGAATGTCCGCCGGGGTGGACTCACCCGAACATCGCTTCGCTCGTTCAGCCCTCTCTTTTGCCAGGCAAAAAAGAGGGCAGAAAAACTTTTTTTATCTTTCGAACACCCTTAATTATAAATCCAGACTAACAGGAGCATCATTAACAAGAGCATCGCCCGTTGGTCGGGATTTACAATCCCGGACCGACGGCAAGAAATAAAAACAAGTCATATATTTGCGACTTGCACCCTAACCGTTAACAATTCATGAAACACGTCTGCGTTTTATTATTATTTGTCGCATTTAACGCCCAAAGTCTCTCGGCACAAAAAATCACTTTTAAAGATTTAAATCTAAAACGTGCTTTACTAGAGGGCGGTTATGATTTTAATAAGGATGGCGAAATTGAGGTTTCAGAAATAGACACTGTTAAAGTTTTAAATATTTCAAAAAAAAATATTAAATCTGTTGACGATCTTGTTTGGTTTAAAGACCTGAAATCGCTTAACGCGAATAGCAATCAAATACACAATCTGGATGCTTTTTTTAATAACCAGGTTATCGAGGAAATTTTTATTGGAGATAATCTTCTCGGTAAAAAATTAACATTAAAAAACGCAAAAAATTTAAATACGCTTATTGTCTTCAAAAATGGACTGGAGGAAATTGATCTTAGTGGGACCAGCAACATAAAATGGCTTTACCTGCAAAACAACCGCTTCAGCAACCTCGAGTTTAAAAGTCTTTTGATACTTGAAAGCCTGCAGTTGGATGAAAATCCATTGTTAAAGAGCGTGGACATCAGTTCAAACAGCAAATTAAAAAACCTTTATTTACTCGAAACGGCTATAACGCAAGTAGATGTATCAAATAATGCGTTAATGAATATACTTTATATAGACAATGGTGTTAAGCTAAAAAAAAGCGAGACTCAGGCTAACCTCAAGCCAATGCCACTTATACGGGTTCAATAGCCGGAAAATTGATTTAGCACCCGTTGGTTGGGATTTACAATCCACGACCCAAACTAAAGTGGATTTGCAATCCACGAATCAGGCATTCGGGATTAATCTGTTTGTTCCGGGTCTTCGCCGCAGCAAAAGCGGTTAATTATGCAATTTATCCTATTATAACCAATTCGCCTATTTGCCAAGCTTAAAAATAAAAGTAGCCCCTTCGCCCGGCGCCGACCGCACATAAATATGCCCCTTTAGCGCGTTAACCAGGTCGCGCACGGTTGATAAACCAATACCCGTGCCCTTCGCGTTGTACCGGTCGGTAATTTTAAGGGTAAAGCTGTTGGCAAATATTTTTTCGTGATATTGTTCGGCTATTCCCATGCCATTATCGGCTACCTCCAGGTGGTAGTATTCCTTATCCTCGCCAAAAGTTATCCGTATTAATCCCTGTTCCTTATTATTATAGCGTACAGCATTGCTCAGCAAATTGAGCATAATTTGCTCAAACGCTATTAAGGATACCTTTAACAAATTAGTTTCGGCGGGCAAAATAATTTTTATGTTATCCGGAACGGTCAGCATAGTTATAATCTTTTTCAGCACGTCGTTCAGCACAAATTCTTCTTTACGCGCTATAAGCAGTTCCGGTTTTTTGGAGTATTCCAGCATTTGCTCCACCATACCCAATAGGTTTTTGGTAGATGCAATATTTAAATCAACCAGCCGGATACAGCCCTCATCCTGCATTTTTTCATGCCTGATTTTTAGCGCCTGCGAGGTGAGCAGGATACTGCTAAGCGGGTTTTTAATATCATGGGCGGCCATGGCTGCAAACTTCTGGATCACGATATTGGAGTTAAGCAGTTCCTGGTTGGCCAGCTGCAGCGATAGTACCTTACGCCGTAATTCAATTTTATCCACCACCTGCCTGGCCAGCGTTTTTAGTGCTTCGGTTTGCGTTTCCGAAAGCGTATGCGGCTCGTTGTGTAATACACATAGCGTCCCCAGGGCAAAGCCATCTTCGTTAATTAAGGGCACACCGGCATAAAATGATATTTTGGTAGGGCCGGTAACCAGGGGATTGTTTGAAAACCTTTCGTCAGCTAAAGGGTCCGGTATAATGGTAATTTCATCGCTCGACGCTATGGCGTGCGTACAGAACGACAAGTCGCGCACATTTTCCGTAAACTCGGTACCATGGTGTGCCTTAAACCACTGTCGTTTTTTATCAATAAAAGTGATGAGCGCAATGGGTATCTGGCAAATTGCGGAGGCCAGCGCCGCCAATGCGTCAAAATCTTTTTCTTCGTCCGTATCCAGTATCTGGTATGAATGAAGCGCCGCCACCCGGTCTTCCTCGTACGAACTCAAATTGAATTGCGGCATTCGGGATCTTTTTTTTAAAACTTTTAAATGTACGATTTATTAAGCCGCCATTACTAAGACGGCCCTTAGGCGACGGGCAAAAGGGTAAAGATGACTTATGCTCCGAGGATTGGTAGCCTGCTATTCGCCCCCCGGCTGCAATTCACATCGCCCGCCCGAATCAAAAGTAAATTTAAACGCACTGAACAACTAATTGCAATTACAAATCCCAGGCAATTTAACCCATAATTAGTGATCTGGACGAACAAAAATAACTTCTCTACAACGAATCAAGGTATTTATCAATAAGATCGAGTCCTTCGGCATGGACAATAGTAGTGCCAATAAGCGGCATGTACTTGGTTTTCATATCATTTGCAATCAGCGACCTGGCGCCGGATATCCCGGTTTGGTCAAAGGTTAAGTCGTAATCAAAATGCACCCTTGTTCCGGCGGCTATTCCGGTTGTATTGTGGCAGTGTGCGCAATTTATATCAAAATAAGCGCGGGCCCTTAGCCCTAAATCTATAGTTGCATCATTGTAGTCGGGCACGCTGGTAATGCTTCCGGAATACGAAAGTAAATTCAGGTTGCTCAAATAGGCAAGCTGATTAATACTGCTGCCATTTACATTAATATTAAAGTTCAGGTTCCTGGCCTTGAGCCCTATCGGCACAATGGTGTTGTTTGAATAATGGCAGGTTTTACAATTTGCGATACTTGGTATCTGGTAATTTATATTCCTGGTTAAACCGGTTTCATCTTTCCAGCTTACCGCCACCGTATCGCCGCTGGCTTTAACCAGGTCAGCATCCGATTCATCATCCCTCCACCTGTAAGTGCTCACGTTCCATACACCGTTGCTCAGTTGCAATAAACGGGTTTCAATTATCTTTTTTCCGAGACTCGGGTTTGATACATCAAAATAATAGTAAAAAGTTTTTGCAATAACCGTTCCCTCGGGGAATTGGAGCAGGCCGTCGCCCGAGGCCGTAAGCTTTGTACCGGCAGGTATTTTAATCAGCCGCTGTTTTTCTGCATAGTCCGAGAAAAGCGCCGAAGCTACCTGATAGGGTTGAAAGCCTGCCGAAGGTGTAAGGCTGGACATGGTCCCGGCGAAAACCCCAAAGTGTGATAATTGGTCTGTTGAGGTGGTAGTTTGTTTGGTGTTTGGTTTTTCCTTTTTACAAGCTTGCATGATAAGGGTAAACAGCGCAACGTTAATGAGCAAAATAATAGCAAGCTTTTTCATTTATTTGGTAAATATTTTAGGTTAAAAGCTGGATTTAACGCAGCAAACGAATCTATAAAAAAAAGCGAGAATATAGTTAGCGTTGCTGATTTTAAAAAATCAACAACGCTGTTGGCCGCGATTTGCAATGGACTAATAGATATTTGGAATTAAATATCTTCTGTAATTTATTGTGCAATTACAAATCCAAACTAACGGAGATAAATTTGCCCGTTGAACCCAAATGCCGGTTATCGCTCCGCTGAAATCGCCAAAGGATGCTCAGTCTGCTTTCACTCCGGCGAAGCAAATTGTTAGCAGCGGCCGGACTCGTGAATTTTACACGAATCTTTGTATAACAACAGGTTTGATATCCGGATAGCCGCCCCCCGGTTTCTGCCAATTACTTTTTGCTTTCACTACATTTTATTTCGGAAATAATCCTAAAAATTTATTTTTGCGGAACAACATGAAATATTTATTTACAACCACCTGCCTCATTGCCATATTATTTACCTGGGGATGCAAAAAGGACAATAGCACAAATACCAAAACTCCCCCTACGCAACCAACCCCAAAACTGGGTCAGCTGGTTAAGGTGAATCTTTCTGCCGCAGGTTTTTATACTTTTTCGCTTACCGAGTATGCAGCTGCCGACAGATCGACTGTTTTTCATAAGGATACCACCATATTTGTTGCCCCTTACACCTTTCAATACCATCCTTACATCGGTAACACGGTTCATGTGGAGGTGGGCTGGAGAGTGATCAATACCCAATTTACGCCTAACATCCATTTTTTTTACAACGGCGTCGAATACAGCGACTATACCACCGGCACCGCCGATATTAATCCCCCGTTTGATTGGTATAAAAGCATGAACTTTGTAGTTAAGTAGCGGCTTAAACCGGCAAGTCAATATAACCTGTTTTAATACAACCTTATTGCCCTACCAACTCCGCAGGCAATTTAGCTATCGGCTCTATCTTTATCCCCTTGTAAAACACTTCCGCCCCTTCGGATTGGATCTGGATCTTTCCTTTTGTGAGTGGTAGCTCCTGCCCTTTTTCCAGTTGACGGTTATGATATAATATCATCATTACCTTGCCGTTTACCACGTGGATGCTGGTATCGCCGTGGCAGTAAAGGTCTACGGTGTTCCACTGGCCCGATGGATTTTCGGCATCGCCGTTTTTGATACAACGGCGACCCTGTTTGCTGCCTTCCTTAAAGGTGGTGAGGGTCCCTTTTGCATTATAAACATAGGCGGTATCCATCCGCACAATCACCGGCATATCGGCCATGCCGCCGGCAACGCCCCAGTAATCGCCGCTGTTACCCTCTTCTATTTGAAACTCCTGCGAGCGCATCCAGGCGCCGTAATCGGCGCCATACGGACCAACCGAATGGTAAAGCAGGCCACTGTCCTTCTTTTTTCCTTTTTTCTGCCCCCAGCTCAGGGCGCCCCATTTAAACTGTAATTGCAGGTGATAATTTTCATATTCCTGTTTGGTAGATATCGCGCCCCAGTTCTCGCCCGAGATACGGATCACGTTATCACCATCCTTGTTTACGACGCTAAAAACATGCCGCGGATCACTATTAAGGCCGATGGGCGTGCCGGTAATGGGCTTCCCGCTATCCGTAAGATCGGGGCCGACGTAGGTGTCCCAGCCGTCCAGGTCTTTCCCATTAAACAGGTTTTTCCAGTGGGCTTTATTACCGAGGCTTGTAAAACCAAAAGTAAAAGCGCACAGCAGCAGCAATAATAATAATTTATAAGGCTTCATGATCGGGGTGGTTTAATACAACCGAAGATAGGGATTATACTTTTTTGATTCCAATAAATTCAGTGTGCGCGCTGTAACAATGCAGACACGCAAAATATTGCTAATCTCCTCAACCTTTTTAAAAATCACCTCCCCGGAGGGGGGACACACCTGGCGGTGAAGTGAGAGGGCTGGGTGTCTACACCCTGCCTTTACGATGATGCCTTTACGCAGCCAACTGTCCGAAATTTCCAAACTTAGCAAGCTTAATAGGAGTAGCATCCGCAGTCATCTATTTAATCACTTCGGCTCCAAACATATAACCATCCAGTTCAAAATTTGATTGGTAGGGCGATTGTCCTTGCGTTTGCTCGTAGGCATGGTACAACTCATGGGCTGTATTGTATGCGTTAAACGAGTCGAGGTTCCCGCTTTGTAAAATACTGTCTGTTCTTTGCTGATCCGAAAAATGATTTCCAATATTTCAATTAGGGATTTTTCCTACTATTCTAATATCCTTTACAATCAGTCCGCCAAAGTAACTTTGCACAGAAGGTGTCCATGCGTAATTATTTTGATATGCGTAGATCCAACTCTTTGATTTAGGCAAATCGTCTTCAAACTCAATTATAAACACCCACGAGTGAATATTATTCTGCGTTTTGATATATTCAGTATTGGAATCATCCAATTGCAAATACATCCAATTAACTAAATCGCCTTTTTTATGCGGAAGTGTAATCGCAAAGGACTTAATCTTATAAGGCATATCCTTTAAAAATAAGCTTAAGGCCTGCCCTTTATATTTGGCTTTGGCTGCAAGCAATTGTTTTACCGTCCGGGATGTATCAGACTGCTGAATGAAGCTATGGATTGTTGCTGGTTTCGAGCCATATGCAATGGTGATTTTAATGCAAGCCATAGCGCAAATGATAAAAAGCAATGATATTTTTTTCATATAAGTTTCAATTTTAGTTATTACAAGGAGAACTTGAATAAACGGTTATGTTGTTGATATTTGTGCTTGAAATATGCACAGCTTCGAAGTTGCCGGTAGTTGGGTCTTTCTTCAGTAGTGTTAAGCCTGTTTGATAATGTTCTAAAAGAAACTCTGTGCCTGCTTCGTTTCCAGCAAATGTTGCTGCTTCTAACTCTGCATCGGTAGGATTAGCAGGATTAATTGCATGTTGACTAAGATAATTTGAGATTGAATATTGTGTCGCATTGAAAACATCCTTGTAAATTTGTGAATTTGAATCAAAATCACCTGTATAATTACCACCGGCATCCTTTTCAAGATCGCTTTCAGGATAATTAGTTAAGAAAGTATTAAAGGAAGTTCTATTGTTAACAACCAAAACGTAGATGGCACTGGGTGATGAAACAAAGTCCATTGAAAGTATCCCGCCTGAAGTTACAGCCGCCTCACCTGCCGAATATACATCCAGGGGCGAAGGTTGCAGGAAGTTTCCGGCAGTATGATCATGACCAACGGCAAATGTATTGCTATTGACACCGGCAGCCGAGCCTGTAGCACTTTCGCCTGCATCGACAACCGGCGTTGACGCCACAAATGAGCCATTTACGTTGTCGATACGAAATGCTGATTCGTTCCCATTTTGAGCGTTTTTTATTGTGGCGTTTAATGCATTCGAAATCGATTGGTTTCCGACAGCCATTGTATTTGCTTTTTGCGCTGCTGCAGTTTTTGTAGCATCGCAGGGGTCTTTATCAGGGGGAGCTGGTGTAGGCGGTGGCGGCGGCGGTGGTGTACAGGTAGGGCAAGTTGGCGGCAAGGGCGGCGGCGGGTCATTGGGGTTGTTTGGGTCTACCCACTCACACATCTGTCCCTCTTTAATGTTCGTTACCCTCCATGCGGATTGGGTGCCAGGCGTACAACCTGTAATTACCGCCAACGGTGTTACGCAGCCTCCTGGCCCATACCCCATAGTTTCTGCAGCGCCAATGGTGGGCACACCACTTTGCACGCAGAAAGCCTGAAAAGTACAGTCCCAGGTATCAAAACACACCAGTACAGCATCCAGGTTCCCGGCATTCCTGTCTGTCGTTACCACTGCACCCTGTGTGTGCGTGCTTTTAACCGTTTGGCTTTTACCGTAATTCACCAGGTAACTTTGCGCGGCGCTCAAACCCTGCAAATAAGTGATGCCTGTAAATGTATTAAAATCTATAGGCTGGCCTTTTTTTAATGTATCGGTATTTTGATAGGTAGCCAGCATATAGCTGTTTTTATCCTTGACGGTTTCTACAAGGATATACCTTACCAATTGGGTGCTTATGGTTTGTGAAGTAACCTTTCCTGTTTTAATAAGCTGTATGCCTGCCGACAGGGGTATATAGGTATAAGTAGTGCTATTGGCCTTTATGCTGACGGCCTCAGCCCAATGTGGTCGCCATTGTATGCGGCTGGTATCATTAAATGGCATAAGCAGGCTGGCATTATAGCCAAGTTTTGCAAATTCTGTTTGCATAGCTAAAATAACGCTTGCCGATGGTTGTGCCTGTTTTGCGTTTTGATCCTTCCGGCAGCTGTTAAACAGCCAGGTCAGCAAAATAAGTGCCGTAAATGAAAATAATAGTCTTTTAACTAAAGGCGCATTTTTTAAGGGCATAGGTTTAAATGGATTAGGTTTATATATTAATCAATTCGTTGGTAACAAGGATTTACTATTGGTAACTGCGGCCGGCGACATTTTTTGCTCAGGCAATTATTTAATTTATCCGAAACCAAGTTGCAGCTAAAAGAGAAATAATAAAATGGATTTAATTATTAATTAGATGGATATTTTTAAGGTCCGCTCCCCGGAGGAGGGCGCGCTTGCTCAGGTAGTGGCAGTCCAAAGGACTCCTATGGAGGGCTGGGTTTTTGCCCTATGCCTTTACACTAATCTTACCTATGTCGGCCCCCGCT